>OEOE01000098.1_pt1 | contig 13729 bp, 17 predicted proteins | sample 1539681 | NCBI WGS metagenome assembly OEOE01 (sample SAMEA3611561, study PRJEB22512) | activated sludge metagenome | biome: Urban; feature: Wastewater Treatment Plant; material: Activated Sludge | place: Slovenia | collected 2012-09-24
AGCGCCAAGGTGAAAAACATGGTGACCGACCTGAAAAACGTGCAGGTGTATATCTATACCTATCAGGATAAATTTAAGGCTTTACCAGGTGATGATAAAGCAGCTACAACGCATGCTGGCGCAACCAATAACGGTGATGGTGATGGTGAGATTGATGGCGCGTGGAATGCGACATCCGGCGAGTCGTTCAATTTCTGGCAGCATATTCGCTTGGCAAACATTGCGACCGGTTCAACTACATTGACCGACGCTACCTATGCGCCAACGAATAACGAAGGAGGCCCTGTTGGTGTTCAGTCTAAACCGCAAAATACAATTACTGGCTTGACGGGTTCCTATGCGGTATGTACAGGTGGCGTTTTGGGTAAATTGGCGAAACAGATTGATTCTCAGATCGATGATGGAGATACTACCAAAGGTTCTGTCATGGTGGCTGATACTGTTACGGGGACTTCAGGCGCAACAGCGGTTGCAACAACAGCAACAAACTTTGATTCAACTAAATACGTGCTTTGTATGGCATTCTGATGTTGTGTAATAAATTTCGAAGAAGCCCGCAATTGCGGGCTTTTTTATTGTCCGTTTTCTAGATGAAGCTTTTTGATTTAGAATACTCCAAACTTTTGACAGAATCATTCATGGCGCAAAATATCGTCGAACAAAACATAGTTGAGATAGACAATCTATCCTTTGGGTACAAAGGCCGCTTGCTGCACAAAGGCATTAACATGACTTTCCCGAGAGGGAAAGTGGTAGCTATTATGGGCGGTAGCGGCAGTGGTAAAACTACTTTGCTCCGCTTGATTGGCGGGCAGATCAAGCCAAACAAGGGCGAGGTGCGCGTGGATGGCAAGGTGGTGCATCAGCAAAGCCGAGAGGGCGTATACCAACTGCGCCGCAAAATGGGCATGTTGTTCCAGCATGGCGCCCTGTTTACCGATTTATCCGTTTTTGAGAATGTTGCTTTCCCGATGCGTGAGCACACCGATTTGCCCGAGAGCATGATACGGGATTTGGTGCTGATGAAACTGCATGCAGTGGGCTTGCGTGGCGCACACAAGCTGATGCCGACAGAGCTTTCTGGGGGTATGGCACGTCGCGTGGCGCTGGCGCGGGCAATAGCGTTGGATCCGGAAATTATTATGTACGACGAGCCATTTGCTGGTTTGGATCCGATTTCCATGGGGGTTATTTGCGATTTGATCCGTACTTTGAACGACGCTTTGGGAGCTACTTCAATTATCGTTTCTCATGATGTAAAAGAAACCTTCTTAATTGCAGATTATGTTTACTTTGTAGCAGATGGCGTGGTCGCTGCAGAAGGTACGCCAGAAGATTTACAAGTTTCCACCATGCCGTTTGTGCATCAATTTGTGCATGGCGAGAAAGATGGCCCAGTCCCGTTCCACTATGCGGCTGGGGATTACAAGCAGGATTTGCTGGAGTTAGACCCATGACGCGGGTAAGTTTGCTAACGAAGATAGTACGTGCGCTACGCAATATCGGACATCGTTTTGTCGATCGCATTTGGCGGCTAGGGGCAGGCGCGCATTTCTTCTGGCTTACGCTGATTTCCAGCGGCGAGAGTTTGAGGCGTCCGTGGCTGGTGATTCGTGAAGTATATTTTACTGGCGTATTGTCGCTGATCATTATCCTGGTGTCCGCTTTTTTTGTTGGCATGGTGCTGGCGCTACAGGGTTATAACACGTTACAGCGTTATGGTTCTTCCGAGGCGATTGGTGTGCTGGTGGCGCTAGCGCTGGTGCGCGAACTTGGTCCCGTGGTGACAGCGCTATTGTTTGCCGGGCGCGCCGGCACGGCGATCACTGCTGAGATTGGCTTGATGAAAGCAACGGAGCAACTTTCCGCTATGGAAATGATGGCTGTTAGTCCGATTGCGCGGGTGATTGCGCCTCGCTTTTGGGCGGGCATGATTTCAATGCCGATACTAGCGACGCTGTTTTCTATGGTAGGTATTTTGGGAGGCTACCTAGTTGCAGTGCCTCTGATCGGGGTGGATGCGGGCGCGTTCTGGTCGCAGATGCAGGCGAATGTGGATTGGCGCGATGATATTTTGAATGGTGTTATCAAAAGCGTGGTGTTTGGTGTGGCCTGTACTATCATCGCCTTGTTTGAGGGCTATGATGCACCCCCGACGGCAGAAGGGGTTAGCCGCGCGACGACGCGTACGGTCGTGACTTCGTCTCTGGTGGTGTTGGGGCTGGATTTTGTGCTGACATCCTTTATGATTACGGTTTAACGAAGGCAATTAAAACATGGAAAGAACAACGATAGACTTGTGGGTAGGAATTTTTGTGGCCTTGGGCGTGGCGGCATTGCTTGGGCTGGCCATGAAGGTAGGCAATTTGACCACGAGCGATATAGGTGAGACCTATACGGTCACTGCCAATTTCGAGAATATCGGTGGCCTTAAGCCACGTGCGCCGGTTAAAAGTGCCGGTGTGGTCGTGGGGCGCGTGGGAGGTATCAAATTCGATTCCGCATCTTTCGAAGCGGTGGTAAGCCTTAATATTGACAAGCGTTACCCATTCCCGCTGGATACTTTTGCAAACATTTATACAGCAGGCTTGCTGGGCGAGCAGTATATAGCCCTTGAGCCGGGCGGTGATGAAGCCAACCTGAAAAATGGTGATAAAATCGCACAAACTCAGGATGCGGTTGTCCTAGAGAAAATGATCAGCCAGTTTTTATACAACAAGGCCTCTGAGCCAGCTGCACCTGCCGCCGCTGAGAAACAGGCTGGATCAACCGAAACAGGGGATGATACGTTAGGGTCTAACCCTCTGGACAAATTAACTGCGCCAGCGAAGTAATCTACTTATTTTTCAGATTAGGAATTGTTATGAAACGTTTTTTAATTGCTTTAAGCTTGTTGATGGCGAGTACCTTAGCTTTTGCCATGGAAGGGCCGGACGAATTGGTGAAACGCACTGCCGAGGATGTGTTGGCAGTCGTGAAAAATGATAAGGAGATTCAAGCAGGCAATCAGGAACGTATCTTCGCGCTGGCCGAAGAAAAAATCCTGCCAAACTTCAATTTTGAGAAAGTCTCCCGTCTGGTGCTGGGTAAAAACTGGACAAAGGCAAATCCCGAACAGAAAGCCGCTTTCCAGACCGAGTTCAAGACCTTGTTGTTGCGCACTTATGCGGTAGCGTTGTCCAAGTACAAGAATCAGACCATCGAGTACAAACCTTTCCGCATGGAAAGTGATGCGACTACGGCGTCGGTCAAAACGTTGATCCTGCAACCAGGCGGTCAGCCCATTGCCGTGGATTACACCTTGGCCAAGCAGGCAGATTCCTGGAAGGTGTATGACATTGTGATTGAAGGCGTGAGTCTGGTGACGAATTACCGTGGTCAGTTTGCACAGGAAATCCGCCAGAATGGTCTGGACAGTCTGATCAAGAAATTGGTCGAGAAAAATACTGCAGCCAAAGTGCAGCAGGCCAAGGCTACATCATGATGCAAATCCAACAAACGGGCGGCCGGTGGAATGTGCGGGGTGACGTCATTATCGGTTCTGTCAATGCTTTGTTGGAGGCGAGCCAGCAGTTTGTTTTAAACGCCGGTACCATCGTGGATTTCAAGGATGTTGGCAATGTAGACACATCTGCCATAGGCTTGATACTGGAATGGAAGCGTCGTGCGAAACGCGAAAACTGTACTCTGGAGTTGGCTAATATGCCAGAAAACCTGAAAAGCTTGGTGGCTTTGTATGGTGTATCTGATATTGTGAATTAGTTGCAATTTTTATTGATTGGCCCCATTCCTGGCGAATGGGGTTTTGTTTTTTAAAGGTTGGGTCATTTTTGGCAATTCCCGCAGTCAGAATAGAAGGCATTCAAAAACACTTTGGCGCACTCAAGGCGCTCAAAGGCGTGGACTTGACTATACAGCAAGGCGAGTTCTTTGCGCTGCTCGGCCCCAACGGCGCAGGTAAGTCTACCCTCATCAACCTGATGGCCGGTTTGCTCAACCCTACGCATGGCAGCATCAAGGTGATGGGTTTTGATGTGCAGAACCAATACCGGCAATCGCGCCAGAATCTGGGTGTGGTACCGCAGGAGCTGGTATTCGATCCGTTTTTTAACGTGCGCGAAATGCTGCGTTTCCAGGCCGGTTATTTTGGACGCGGTCCGGAAAACGATGATTGGGTGGATGAGATAATTGAATCACTAGGGTTGACCGATAAGGCGCACACCAATATGCGTCGCCTTTCGGGCGGCATGAAACGGCGTGCGCTCATCGCGCAGGCGCTAGCGCACAAGCCGCCGGTCATTGTGCTGGACGAGCCAACAGCGGGTGTGGATGTGGAATTGCGCCAGATGCTGTGGGATTTCATCAAGCGGCTTAATCGTGAGGGGCATACCATCATCCTTACCACGCATTATCTGGAAGAGGCAGAAACCTTGTGCGAGCGCGTGGCTATGATGAAATCAGGCGAAGTTGTCGCGCTGGATACAACCAGCAATTTGCTGAAACAGTTCTCCGGCAAGAATCTCAAACTAAAGCTGCACGGCAGCTTGCCAACTAGCTTGTTGCCTATGCTCAAGCATGGCGAAGGCAGTGTGTTTACCTTGGCGCTGAACGAGCTGACACAAATGGAATATGCCCTGAGCGAATTGCGGAAAGCCAACGTGCAAGTAGAAGACATGCAGCTGATAGAGGCTGATCTGGAAGATGTGTTTCTGTCCATCGTTGGCAAAGGGGGCAGCGCATGATGTTAAATGTCTCCGCACAATATCGCGGTGTCTGGACACTATTCAAGAAGGAAGTGCTGCGTTTCTGGCGCGTGGCTTTTCAAACGCTGGCTTCACCGGTGCTTACGGCACTGCTGTATTTGCTGATTTTTAGCCACGTGCTGGAAGATCACGTTCACGTTTATAAAAGCGTGCCGTACACGGCATTCCTCATTCCCGGTTTGATGATGATGTCCATGCTGCAGAATGCGTTTGCCAACACGTCTTCCAGCCTGATTCAGTCCAAAGTGATGGGCAACCTGGTGTTTATCCTGCTCACGCCTTTGAGCTACATGCAACTGTTCATCGCATTTCTGGGTGCGTCCATTATTCGCGGGCTGGCGGTTGGGTTGGCAATTTATCTGGTGGCAATCTGGTTTGTGGATTTGCCAATCGCAAATGCCGCATGGATATTCACCTTTGCCTTGCTGGGATGTGCGCTACTGGGTACATTCGGCATGATTGCCGGTATCTGGGCGGAGAAGTTTGACCAGATGGCTGCTTTCCAGAATTTCGTCATCATGCCGTTCACATTCCTGTCCGGCGTGTTCTACTCTATCCACTCACTGCCGCTGTTCTGGCAGGCGGTGTCCAAATTCAATCCGTTCTTTTACATGATAGATGGCTTCCGTTACGGTTTCTTTGGCAAAAGCGATGTGTCGCCGTGGTTGAGCTTGGCTGTCGTCGCGACATTTTTGGCGGTGCTCACATGGATTACCCTAAAAATGTTAAAATCCGGTTATAAGTTACGAGGCTGATTTTGTGTTAAGCGCCAAGCAGTTAGAAAACTACATCACGCAGCATTTGAGTTGCGATTTCATTGAAGTGCGCGGCGATGACGGCACACATTTCGAGGCGCTGATTGTCAGTCCGGCGTTTGAAGGCAAGCGTATGGTGCAGCAGCATCAACTGGTGTACACCGCGTTAGGAGACCGTATGAAACAAGAGATTCATGCGCTCTCAATGACAACTTACAGCTCCTCGCAGTGGAAAGAATTGAAACAAGGAAGATAAATGGATATTCAGGAACAGATCAAGCAAACCGTCATCGGGAACCCGGTGGTGCTTTACATGAAAGGCAGCCCCAAGTTTCCGCAGTGCGGCTTTTCCAGCATTGCTACGCAAATTCTCAATGCCTGTGATGCGCAATATGTGGCAATCGATGTGCTGCAGGATGATGCAGTCCGAGAAGGCATCAAGCAATACGCTAACTGGCCAACGATTCCGCAACTATATATCAAGGGCGAGTTTATTGGCGGCGCGGACATCATGCGCGAAATGTACCAAAGCGGCGAGTTGCAAGCGCTGCTAAAAAACGCCAGATAAGGAAAAATAATTGGATAAACTGGTCATACAAGGCGGCGCGTGCCTGCAAGGAGATGTGACAATCTCCGGCGCCAAAAATGCCGCATTACCTTTGCTTTGTGCGGGTTTGCTGGCAGAAACGCCGCTCACGCTTACTGGCTTGCCCGAGCTGCGTGATGTGAATTCTACGCTCAAACTATTGGATACCATGGGCGTGAAAGTCAGCCGCGAAGGTGCTTCCGTGACGCTGGATGCATCTGATGTGCAGTCGTTTGAGGCAACTTATGAGATGGTGAAAACCATGCGCGCCTCTATACTTGTGCTAGGGCCGCTGCTGGCGCGCTTTGGCGCCGCGCGCGTTTCCTTGCCTGGCGGTTGTGCCATCGGTTCGCGCCCGGTGGATTTACACATCAAAGGCCTGCAGGCGATGGGAGCAGCGATTCACATTACGCATGGCTACATTCAGGCCAGCACGTTGCATTTGCCTAACCGCCGCTTGCAAGGCGCCAAGTACTACATGGATTTGGTTACCGTGACCGGCACGGAAAATCTGATAATGGCTGCGGCCTTGGCGCAAGGTACCACGGTGCTGGAGAATGCTGCTAAGGAGCCGGAAGTGGTGGATTTGGCCGAATGCCTCAACAAAATGGGTGCCAAGATCAAAGGCGCGGGTACGGATGCCATTACCATCGAAGGCGTGGAACGTTTAATCGGTACGACGCATCATATTGTGTGCGACCGCATCGAGGCGGGTACCTACATGGTGGCCGCGGCAATGACAGGCGGCAATGTCACGCTAAAGAATGTGCGTGCAGATTTGCTCGAAGCGGTGATCGAGAAATTGCGTGAATCCGGCGCTGGTGTGGAACATACCGCAGATACGATTACCGTAAAAGGCAATGGCAAGCTGAAAGCCGTGAATATCCGCACCGCGCCGCATCCGGCTTTCCCAACGGACATGCAGGCGCAGTTTATGGCGCTCAACAGTGTGGCCGAAGGCGTTTCTACCGTGATTGAGACGATTTTTGAGAACCGTTTCATGCACGTGCAGGAACTGCAACGCATGGGCGCCAATATTGATGTGCAGGGCAATACCGCGGTAGTGAAAGGCGTTGCCGCACTGGAAGGTGCCAACGTGATGGCGACCGACCTGCGCGCCTCTGCAGGCTTGGTGCTGGCGGGGTTGGTGGCTGATGGCGAAACCGTGATAGACCGCATTTATCATCTGGATCGCGGCTATGAACGCTTGGAAGAGAAGCTGACTAAACTTGGCGCTAAAGTAAAACGCGCACATTAGATATGATAACGATCGCACTTTCTAAAGGCCGTATCTTCGAAGAAACTACGCCATTGCTGGCGGCAGCAGGTATTCGTGCGCTGGAAGATCCTGAATCCTCGCGTAAGCTGATTCTATCGACCAACCGCGACGATGTGCGCTTGATTATTGTGCGCGCAACCGATGTGCCGACTTACGTGCAATACGGCGCGGCAGATTTGGGCATTGCCGGCAAGGACGTGCTGGACGAGCACGGCGGGGAAGGGCTTTACCAGCCACTGGATTTGCAAATCGCCCAATGCCGCATGATGGTGGCGGTGCGTAACGATTTTGATTATGAAGCCAGTATTCGCCAAGGTGCGCGCCTGAAAGTGGTAACCAAGTACGTAAAAACTGCGCGCGAGCATTTTGCCGCCAAAGGCATGCATGTTGATTTAATTAAGCTATATGGTTCGATGGAGCTAGGCCCATTGGTGGGGCTGGCGGATGCGATTGTGGATTTAGTCAGCACGGGTGGCACGCTCAAGGCCAATAACCTCAAGGCGGTTGAACACATCGGCGACATTAGCTCGCGCCTGATTATCAACCAGGCTTCGTTGAAGTTGAATCGCGCCAAGTTGCAACCGATTATTGACGATATTACCAGAGCCGTAAAAGCATGAAAGTCAGACGTTTAAATTCTCAGGAAGCCTGTTTCGACGGCGATCTTAAAGCCTTGCTGGCGTTTGAAACCGCGCAAGATGATAGTGTCGACAAGGTTGTCGCGGATATTTTGAAGGACGTGAAAACGCGCGGCGATGCAGCGGTGTTGGAATACACCAACCGTTTTGACAAAACTAATGCGACTTCGATTGCTGAGCTGGAGATCAGCAAGGCAGAATTCAACTCTGCGCTGGATGGCCTGGAAGCCAATAGTAAAGCGGCTCTCAGGGCGGCGGCCGAGCGCGTTAAAAGTTATCACGAAAAGCAGTTGATGCAATCTTGGAGCTATACAGAGGCCGACGGCACCATGCTCGGCCAGCAAGTCACCGCCCTGGATAGAGTGGGTTTGTATGTGCCGGGCGGCAAGGCGGCGTATCCATCGTCAGTGTTGATGAACGCGATTCCCGCCAAAGTGGCCGGCGTGCAAGAGTTGATTATGGTCGTGCCAACCCCGAATGGCGAAAGGAACCAACTGGTGTTGGCCGCCGCGGCGATTTCCGGCGTCGATCGCGTGTTTTGCATTGGCGGCGCACAAGCTGTCGGCGCGTTGGCTTACGGCACGCAGACCATCCCGCAAGTGGATAAAATCACCGGCCCCGGCAACGCTTACGTGGCTGCCGCCAAGCGGCGCGTATTCGGCGTGGTGGGTATCGATATGGTGGCTGGCCCAAGCGAAATTTTAGTGATTTGCGATGGTCAGACGAACCCGGATTGGATCGCGATGGACTTGTTCAGCCAGGCCGAGCATGACGAATTGGCTCAGGCGATTTTGTTATCGCCTGATGCGGCGTTTCTGGACAGGGTAGAAGCGAGCATGCAGAAACTGGTGCAGGAAATGCCGCGCAAAGACATCATCAATACCTCGATTACCGATCGCGGCGCGCTGATTCAGGTGCGCGATTTGGACGAGGCAGCCGAAATTTGCAATTACATCGCGCCCGAACACTTGGAGCTTTCTGTCGCAGACCCGGTAAGCTTGAGCAAGAAAATCAAGCACGCGGGTGCGATTTTCATGGGGCGCGATACTTGCGAGTCGTTGGGCGACTACTGCGCCGGGCCGAACCACGTGTTGCCGACTAGCCGCACGGCAAGGTTTTCGTCGCCGCTGGGAGTGTATGACTTTCAGAAACGCTCTAGCCTGATTATGGTTTCAAGCACTGGCGCACAAACCTTGGGCAAGATCGCTTCGACATTAGCGCATGGCGAGGGCTTGCAGGCGCACGCGCGTTCCGCAGAATTTAGGCTCAAAAATAAATGAGCAAGTACTGGAGCGACATTGTACATAAGCTCACACCTTATGTGCCGGGCGAGCAGCCCAAGATTCAGAATCTCGTCAAACTCAATACCAACGAGAACCCTTATGGCCCCAGCTCTATGGTGATTGCGGCTTTGCAGGGGGTGGCAAATGACACGTTGCGCCTGTATCCCGATCCAGATTCTTCCCGGCTCAAGGCGGCAGTTGCTGATTATTACGGGCTGGAAACCAATCAGGTATTTGTCGGCAATGGTTCGGACGAGGTGCTGGCACATGTGTTCGCGGCACTGCTCAAGCATGAAAAGCCACTGTTGTTCCCGGACATTACCTACAGCTTTTACCCCGTGTATTGCGGTTTGTACGGCATCGATTTCGAAACGGTTCCGCTGAACGAGAACTTTGAAATTGATTTGAACGATTACGTCAAACCCAACGGGGGCATCATTTTCCCTAATCCCAATGCGCCAACCGGTATCCCGCTTGGTTTGCAGGCAATTGAAACTCTGCTGAAAGCCAACACCGAAAGCATGGTGGTGATAGACGAGGCTTATGTGGATTTTGGCACGGAAAGTGCAGTTGGGCTGATTAACCATTATCCGAATCTGCTGGTGGTGCAAACGCTTTCCAAAGCGCGTTCGCTTGCTGGTTTGCGCGTGGGTTTTGCGATGGGTCACAAAGATTTGATCGAAGCGCTGATTCGCGTGAAAGACAGTTTTAACTCATATCCAATCGACCGGTTTGCCGAAGCGGGCGCGATTGCGGCACTGCAAGACAAAGCTTATTTTGAAGAAACGCGACAAAAAGTTATGGCCTCGAGAACCGCTCTGGTATTGGCTCTCAGAGCAATGGCTTTTGAGGTATTGCCATCCGGCGCGAACTTTATTTTCGCACGCCATCCTCAGCATGACGCGGCGATTCTAGCGCAAAAGCTGCGCGAGCAGAGCATTATTGTTCGCCATTTCAAACAACCTGCACGTATCAACCAGTTTCTACGTATCACCATTGGCGATGAGGCGCAGACAGGGCAACTGATAGCCGCATTGAAAACAATTAGTTAGGTGCTGTTGCGCATGTTGATCGAGCATCGGGTCAAATCAGATTAACCCTAAAAAAATAGTTGAAATTGTTTGCTAAAAGCGGTTATGATGCCGGAATGTATGCGATTTGCGTTCAAAGGAGTGTTGGCGCTGCGCTTTACGAGATTTAACAAATTTTTAAACGAATATTAAGCAAATTCGGAGGAAGAAGCATTATGGCATTAACTCAAATGGCATTGGATTCATTGGATTTTGACGCAACCGTTGCCTTGGCGACCAAAGTTGCGCCACACGTTGACATTCTGGAAATTGGTACACCTTGTATTAAACACAACGGTATTGAGCTACTGAAAACATTGCGTGCCAAATTCCCAAACAACAAAATCCTGGTTGACCTAAAAACCATGGATGCTGGCTTCTACGAAGCAGAGCCGTTCTACAAAGCTGGTGCAGACATCTGTACAGTATTGGGTACTGCTGATATTGGAACGATCAAAGGTGTGATTGATGCTGCCAATAAATACGGCAAAAAAGCGCAAATTGACTTGATCAATGTAGCAGACAAAAAAGCACGCACATTGGAAGTGGCTAAACTGGGTGCACATATCATTGGTGTACATACTGGTTTGGACCAACAAGCTGCCGGTCAAACCCCATTTGCCGATTTGGCAATGGTTGCCGGTCTGAACACTGGTGTGGACATCTCTGTTGCTGGCGGCGTTAAAGCGGCAACAGCAGGACAAGTGCGTGACGCTGGTGCAACTATCATTGTTGCGGGTGCCGCAATTTATGGTGCTGCAGATCCAGCTACCGCTGCTAAAGAAATCACTGATATTGCTCACGCAGGAGGTGCAGCTACCGGTGGTTTGGGTAAATGGTTGCCATGGATCCTGATTGCAGGCGCTGTTTTGTTAGGCCTGTTCTTGCTGAAAGGCAACAAGCCAGCTGAAGAGGCCCCTGTTGAAGCTGCTCCAGCGGTGGAAGAAATGGCTCCTGCGGAAGCTGCTGCACCTGTTGAGGCTGCACCGGCAGAAGCCGCTCCTGTAGAAGCAGCTCCGGCGGAAGCTGCACCTGCAGAAGCACAATAATTGCTGTTGAGCATGTTTCAAACAAAAAGCCGGCCTAGTGTCGGCTTTTTGTTTGTTTTTTGCGCTCTAAACGCAGTTTGAGTTAAAATCGGGTCTTACAACATCAAAGATATTTTAATCGCATCATGCGCCAAGCAGAAGTTACCCGTAATACCCTTGAAACCCAAATCGTGGTGAGTATCAATTTGGATGGCAGTGGCCAATCTCAGTTTGAGACCGGCTTGGGTTTCTTGGATCATATGCTGGATCAGGTAGCGCGTCACGGCATGATGGATATCGCCGTGAAAGCTAAGGGCGACCTGCATATTGATGCACATCATACTGTTGAAGATATTGGCATTACGCTTGGTCAGGCTTTTGCGAAGGCTTTGGGTGATAAAAAAGGGATTAACCGATATGGGCATGCCTATGTGCCTTTGGATGAGGCGCTTAGCCGGGTGGTGCTGGATTGTTCTGGTCGCCCGGGGCTGGAGTTTAAGTGCGAATTCACGCGTGCTGCCATTGGTGAGTTTGAAGTGGATTTGGTACACGAATTCTTTCAGGGATTCGTCAATCATGCCAACATTACATTACACGTTGATAATCTTAAAGGCCATAATTCACATCATCAGGCCGAGACGATATTCAAGGCGTTTGGCCGTGCATTACGCATGGCTGTGACTCTGGATGCGCGTATGCAAGGGGTAACGCCATCCACCAAGGGTAGCTTATAAAGCTTTCGGTATGAAAACTGTAGATATTGCCGTCGTTGATTATGGCATGGGCAACTTGCGTTCGGTGTCCAAGGCGCTGGAACATGTTGCACCTCAGCAAACCGTAGTGGTTACCAGTGATGCTACGCTCATTCATAATGCCAAACGTGTGGTGTTTCCCGGTCAGGGAGCCATGCCGGATTGTATTCGTGAACTGGATGCGCGTGGTTTACGCGGCGCTGTGATGCAGGCCACTCAAAATAAGCCGTTTCTGGGCATCTGCATTGGCCTGCAGATGCTGTTTGATCGTTCTGAAGAAGGCGATGCGGCAGGTTTGGGCTTGGTGCGTGGACAGGTTAAACGGTTTACACAGCATGTAGACCAGCAAGGCAACAAGCTAAAGATCCCTCACATGGGCTGGAACCATGTGCATCAAACCAAACCGCATGCGTTATGGCAAAACATTCCCAGTGGCGAGCGTTTTTACTATGTGCATAGTTATTATGTCTCGCCTGCCGATGATGCTCTGACGGCCGGATACAGTGAGTATCCGGATCGATTTACGGGCGCAATCAGTATGGGCAATTTATTTGCGGTACAGTTTCACCCGGAAAAAAGTGCAAGTGCTGGCTTGCAACTCTTGCATAATTTTGTACACTGGAATCCGTGATCCCAGTCTTAATGTTTTTGATTTATTACATAAAGCAACATGTTAATTATCCCTGCAATTGATTTGAAAGACGGCCACTGTGTGCGCCTCAAACAAGGTTTGATGGAGGAATCCACTGTATTCTCGGAAGACCCGGCAGCGATGGCGCGGCATTGGGTGGATCAGGGTGGCAAGCGCTTACATCTGGTGGATTTGAATGGCGCATTTGCCGGCAAGCCGGTCAATGAGGGCGCTATTAAATCCATCGTGGCAGCGGTAGGCGGTGACATCCCCATCCAGTTAGGTGGCGGTATTCGCGATCTGGACACGATAGAGCGCTACCTCGACAACGGCATCAGCTACGTGATTATCGGTACTGCGGCTGTCAAGAACCCAGGCTTCCTGCATGAGGCTTGCTATGCTTTCCCTGGCCAGATTATGGTGGGGCTGGATGCCAAGGATAGCAAAGTGGCGGTGGATGGCTGGTCTAAACTGACCGGGCACGATGTGATTGATTTGGCGAAAAAATTTGAGGATTACGGCGTGGAAAGCGTGGTATATACCGATATTGGTCGCGATGGCATGCTGACCGGCGTGAATATCGAGGCCACTGTGGCGCTGGCGCAAGCGTTGACGATCCCGGTAATTGCATCCGGTGGCGTGACTAATCTGGACGATGTGCGCAAGCTTTGCGCGGTAGAGTCCGAAGGTGTGATGGGTGCCATTACCGGTCGCGCTATTTACGAAGGTACACTGGATTTTGCGGCCGCGCAGAGTCTGGCAGATGAGTTAAGCCCCTAATGCTGGCTAAACGCATTATTCCTTGTCTGGATGTCACGGCAGGTCGTGTCGTCAAGGGTGTTAATTTCTTAGAGTTGCGTGATGCCGGGGATCCGGTGGAAATTGCGCAACGCTATAACGATCAGGGTGCTGATGAACTATGTTTTCTAGATATTACCGCCAGT
>OEOE01000101.1_pt1 | contig 13543 bp, 14 predicted proteins | sample 1539681 | NCBI WGS metagenome assembly OEOE01 (sample SAMEA3611561, study PRJEB22512) | activated sludge metagenome | biome: Urban; feature: Wastewater Treatment Plant; material: Activated Sludge | place: Slovenia | collected 2012-09-24
GATATCCCTGGGGTCGTTGGTCGGCTTCGTTACCTTGTTCGGCATCACCTTGCGCAATTCCATCATGCTGGTGTCACATTACCAGCACCTGGTAGACGAAGAAAACTGCGTGTGGAATCTGGACACCTGCATCCGCGGCGCATCCGAACGGCTGCCTTCTATCCTGATGACCGCACTGGTGACCGCACTAGGCTTGCTGCCATTAGCTGCCGGTAGCGGTCAGCCGGGGCGGGAAATCGAAGGTCCGATGGCCACGATTATTGTCGGTGGCTTAGTGACTTCCACCATCCTGAACCTGTTAATTCTGCCAACAATCATGCTGCATTTCGGCAAGTTCGAGAAACAGTCAGAAGTGTAGTTCGGCCTGAATCGGAGCGGAAATTTAGTCGTATTTGATGTACTTGAAGCGCTGATCGTCGTTTGGGGTGCCTTCCAAGGCACCGCCTTCTTTACTGGGCTGCCAGCAAATGACTTCTTCAATTTTTCTGGCCAACTCAAAATCCTTATCAGTAATGCCCTTAGCATCATGCGTCATGAGTTTTACGATGACAAAGGCATACGAAACCGTCAGATCAGGATGGTGCCAAGCAGCCTCCGCCAAATGCCCAACGGTATTCACCACCATCAATGTGGCTTTCCATCCACTAGTTTTATACTTGCGGCGAATCCAGCCGTTTTCAAAAATCCAGTGCGGTAATTCGGCATCCAGCCTGGCTTTGATTTGCTCGTCGGTGTAGGTGGCTGCCATTTTTAGGATTAATGCAATTTAAGGGATGAGCCGATTCTTTGCAATGTATGCGTGCTCAAGCCATCCTTGAAATGTTCAAAATCGGCTTTCTTCAGCATCCAGCGGCCAAAGGTTTTATTAATGACAAAATCGCTGAATGCCTGATCCACCATCCCTGTTTTGGTCATCATACGCAGACATAGCTCCGACTCGTCTGGCTTGTCTGATTTTACCAGCACGAGATGCTGTGCACCCAGTTTCTCTGCCAGCCACGCGGCAATACTATCAGAAGTCACATCCCAGCTTTGCGGAATCGTATCATCCGCCAGCACCATCTGGCTGGGCAGCCAGACGATACCGCGATGTTGCCAGGTACGCTCGTCTATTTCCATTTCAGTTCTGGCTGTAGCCAGCATAGGGTTCATGCTCGCCATCAAAAGACCATATTGATCCATCGCTAATACTGCAAGCCGATGTGCCGAAGCGTCGCTCATTTTTGACAGTTTTTGCGCAGCACGCACGGCATCTGCAAATAGACCGCCACCGGGCACTATCACGATATTGCCATCACTGAACCTTGCAAAAATATCTAGCCATTTCTCCAGCTCCGGCGACCCTAGCAGGCTTCCCCCAATCTTGACCACCCAAATTGCACGTTCCCAAGCCATATACCCCCCTATCAATTGAAATGTTACTTTGTAAAAGCTGCCAGGCATCTTTCCATACTAACGGCTTTATTGAGTGTTTCTTGATATTCGTTTTCCGCGTTTGAGTCTATCACAATGCCGCCGCCAGCGTAATATGTAAATTGTTGACTTTGCACCACGGCAGTACGTATGGCGATATTGGTATCCATCTTACCGTCAAAACCGATATAACCGATCGCACCGCAATAAATACCGCGCGTATTCGGCTCAAGCTCGTCGATAATTTGCATGGCGCGTAATTTGGGCGCACCAGTAATCGAACCACCCGGGAAACACGCCCGCAACAGGCTAACCGCGGTGGCATCCGGCTTCAATTTTCCGGTAACAATACTCACCAAATGGTGAACATTGGCAAAGCTTTGCAACTCAAACAATGTATCCGCCCTGATGCTACCTGTGCGGCAGACCTTACCAATATCATTCCTCAGTAAATCCACAATCATCAAGTTTTCCGCACGGTCTTTCGGGCTTTGTTGCAATTCTGCCGCATTAGCCGCATCGCGCATCGGATCGGCATCGCGCGGACGTGTGCCCTTGATAGGACGCGTTTCCACATGCTCATCATCGGTCTGCAGAAAACGTTCTGGCGAGTTAGATAGCACTTGAAATTGTGCGTCCGTGGCATCCGGCAACTGCATGAACGCCATGAATGGCGCGGGGCTGATTTCGCGCAGCTTGAGGTATGCCATCCAAGCGTCACCTTCCACTGGTACCTTAAAGCGCTGCGCCAGATTGACCTGATAGCAATCCCCGGCGCGGATATATTGGTGGATTTTATGAATCGCCGCGTGATATTCGGCACGCGTGAAGTTGGCCACAGGCTTGCCAAACACGTAAAATTTCTCGCTTACACCCGGGCTGGGAGCCGCATCCAGCCTGGCTTGCAGGGCATGCCAATTTTCACGTGTTTGCGACAGCAAACCGTGCGACACTAGCCTGCAGGTTTGGGCGCGGTGATCCACCACGATTGCCCAGTCGTACAAGCCCACCATCATGTCCGGAATTGTCCGTTCGCGGTCAGGCAGATGCGCCTCGGCACGCGCCAAATCGTAGCCCCAATAACCTAGCGCGCCGCCTGCAAAAATCGTGTCGTTTTTCGCGGTGGGGTATTTTGCCAGAAACGCTTTCAGCAATGCAAACGGACTTTCTCTGGAAACCTGCGTCTCGCCCAAATGCGTCACGGTGGTTTCGCCATCGCGACTCACCAGAGTCGCGAACGGCTCCGCCACGATGATGTCGTAACGGCCGTACTGGCTGCCCGGCTTTCCGGTTTGCGGGTTGATGGCTTGGCCGCTGTCGAGCAACATCGCCCAATTGTCATGCGCCAGCGGCGCAAACAAACAGGCACTGTCGTGATGATAAGGTAAATGGTGTTCAAGCATGTTGTTCTGCCAATTTTGCTACTGCGTAGGCCGGCAGGCAAGGTCCATAATCGGCATGGGCTGGAAGCCGCATGGATATTGGCTCGCAGGCATGCCCTATCTCCCGCGCCACGGCTTGCACCAGAAACGCCCCAGCGCCCGCCGCCAGTATCGGCGCGCCAGGTTGTAAATGCTTCAGCATGGCGGCCTTAATGCGTCGCACCTGCTCTTGCTTGCAAGCCGCCGCCAAATCACGCCAGACGTGCATAGGCTTATCTGCCAAATCATGCCCAACCATGCGCGCCAGCCGCTGTGCGCTTTCCGGCAAGGTTTTACCTTTGCCATCGGCCGTGTCCGCCATGTCATAGCGCGCATCCAGCTCGCCCAGCAAGCGGTAAACATCGGCTGTGGTAGCGAAATACTCCGCCGCCACGTTGACCTCGCCGCCCTCAAACGGCAACTTGCCCGCCAAAGCCATCACCGGTGTGCGCACCACACCGGTATAAAGCAAAGTATCCTCGCGCATACGCTCGGCATCGCTGATGCCTTGCAACGCAACCTTGCCACTGACGACGGGAATAAAATCGGTCGTGGTACTACCGATGTCTACCAGCAGCGCATCCGGCACATACCGTGCCAGCCATGTGGCGCTGGCATGCCAATTGGTGGAGGCCACAAGGTGCGCTAGCGCCTGAACCTGTCCGGCTTGTACCCAACCCTCACCCGCTGCGTAAAAACGCGCATCCGCGCCCAGAATGCCGCTAGCGACCTGTGCGATTTGCTGCACGCCTTGCGCGCGGTTGTCGAACAAATCCACCAGTTCGCCGGTCATCGTGGCAAAATGCCGCGCGGATTGCAGATTGAAATCGCGCACAGCCTGATGCATTGCGGCTTGCAACACATCCAGCCCGCGCCACAGGGCGCATGGCCGCTGCTCGATGGCAAGCAAATCACCATGTGCGTTCAGTGCGGCGAACTTGAGGTGCGCGCCGCCGATGTCCCATCCGACAATTACCGCTTCAGACATGAATCTCCACAGGCTTTCTGGTCAATTCTTCCGGCACAAAATCCGGATTTTCCAATATGTGTAAAATCAACTCCGCGGGATTGCACCCAATAGACGCGCGTAGCCCAGCATAACTGGTGGTCAGGCGTGGATTGATTTCCAGCACCAGCAATTCGCCATCCTGCACGATCACATCAATGCCCACGTAGCCGCGCAAATCTGGCATGGTTTTGGCGATTTGTTGTACCAATTTTTCTGCCGCTTGCCACAATTCCGGCAGCGCATTCACGCTGACGCCTTTAAAAATCAATGCATTTTCTTGCCGCTCGACGCGCTGGCGGTTCACACTCAGCAACACTGTCTTGCCCGCCATGATGCACGACAAACTCGCCGCAATGCCTGCCAGATAAGGCTGAATCACATAATTTCGTTCCAGTTTCCCATTCAACCAGCGCTCCAAATCGGCTACATTTTCAAACAACCATGTGTCTTCGCAACCTGCACCATCGTCCGGCTTTGCCAAATAAATCGTGTCGGGCAATCGCGGCCAGTTTTCGGGCGTATAGCTTGGCACGCAAGCCACGCCCGCTTTGGATAAATGCGAATATGTCTGGTATTTGCTGCTGCATATTTCAATTTCCGTTGGCCTGCAGCCCAATAGCCATGCGCCTTCCAGGGCAGCCATTTGCGCAAGCTTTGACAGGATCCCGCCGGTTTCCGGTGCAATCAGCCAAACGGCATCCGCTTGCTGCATGCAGCTTTGCCAAGCCTGCCACGCGTCATCAGCCATAGCAATCGGCCTGGAAAGCGCATGGCTATTGGGCTGTAGCCGTGCATCCGTTGTAGTGATAATTTCCATGCCCAGCTCGCTCAAATCGCGCAGCAGCGCATCGCGCATCAACAGGCCTTCTTGCAGCAGTTTTTCCGGCAAATCCTGCCCCGCAAAACCACCGGCTGTGATAAATTCGCACACAAAGATTTTTTTTATATTTTTCTGCAAACTATTCAGTGCAAATCATTCCTGTCATTGATCTTAAAAGCGGCCTGGTCGTGCATGCCAAGCACGGCCAGCGGGCGCAGTACCAGCCAATACAATCGTGCCTGTGTCCGGGCAGCCAGGCGCATGATGTAGTGGCAGGTCTGCTGGCATTATACCCATTTCAAACGTTTTATATCGCAGATATAGATGCCATCCAGGGCAGCGGTTCGCACGCCAGATTGATTGATGTACTGTGCCAGACACACCCGCACATCATCTGGTGGGTGGATAACGGAAATCACCCACAAAGCAGCATGCCCAATCGCCGCATGGTGATTGGCTCAGAAAGCATCCATCAAATACAGGATTACAATGACTTGTACAAAAAACTGGATGGGGATTTTGTACTCTCGCTGGACTATCTCAATGAAACTCCGCTAGGCACGATAGATTTACACGGGAACGCCGAGTATTGGCCCAAGGAAGTCATTTGCATGACACTACATGCCGTGGGAAGCAATCAGGGTGCGGATTGGCAGCATATTAGCGCCTTAAAGAAACTCCATGCGAAAACTTCTCTCTATGCCGCAGGTGGCGTGTGTGATGCCAATGATTTACTGCAGCTACAAGCGCAAGGCATTGCAGGTACACTGATAGCCACCGCACTGCATCATGGCAAAATCTCCACGCAGGACATTATCCGCCTGGATCAATAGCAACTACCCCCAATAAAGAACCCGGCTAAAGCCGGGTTCTTTATTACGGAATATGGAATTATTCCAAGTTTGCGTGAATCGCACGCATCCCTTCCTCGGTCAAACCTTTTTCGTGGATCAGCTGGGAAATCGCGCCTTCCAAGAAAATTAGAGTGGAAAGCTCGAATTGAGAGCCCATCGGCATCCCTTTTACCAGCGGGAAGCTGTCATCCTGACCGACTTGCACCACCAAATCAGCAACATCTGCCATGGCAGATGATTTTTTCATGGAAATCACAGCCAGTTTAGCGCCTACTTCTTTGGCTTTCTTCACAAAAGGCAACAAGGTTGCTGTGCCGCCAGAGCCGGAAACCAGAATCAACAAATCGCCAGCCTTGATTGCCGGGGTAACCACTTCACCCACCATATATACGCTGTATCCAGAGTGAACCAAACGCATGGCGAAAAAGCGTGAAACCAGCAAAGAGCGACCTGCGCCACCGATAAACGTACTGCCAGCGCCTTGTACCAATTTCAGTAAATCAGTCGCTTTGTTTTTGTCAGTTACATCTAAAATACGTTTTAAGTTATCTAAAATAAATTGTTGATGGTCCATCATGATTCCTTCAAATTTTCATCTAAAAATAAAAATCCCGACGCATTGCTGGGTCGGGATTTTAGATTGCTCAATAAATTCTAGCCTTTCAGCCCGAATTTACAGTCAATTAACCGTGAGCGATTTTGGTGATTTCTGCAGCAGCAGCAGCTGGGTCAGCAGCACCGTAGATTGCAGCACCAGCAACGATGATAGTAGCACCAGCGTCACGCACTTGAGCAGCGGTTGCAGCTTTCACGCCACCAGCTACTGAGATTTCTGTACCCAGGTTCAAACCTGAGATAGCAGCCAAGTCAGCAAAAGGTGTTTGACCAGCAGCTTGTTGATCCAAACCAGTGTGGATACCGATGATGTGCGCACCAGCAGCAGCAACTTCTTTAGCTTTTGCAACTTTGTCAGCAACACTGATCATGTCAACTTGTGCTTTTTTGCCGTATTTGTTAGCAGCTTTGATCACGCCTTTGATTGTACCGATATCGGATACGCCCAATACTACGCAAATATCAGCACCAGCTTTGTAGAATGGCTCAGATTCGTATTCGCCTGCGTCCATGGTTTTCAGATCAACCAAGATTTTGTTGTTTGGGAATTTAGCGCGCAGAGTTTCCAGCAATTTGATACCGTTGTGCTTGATGCATGGTGTACCGATTTCCAGAATGTCAACGTGTGGAGCAACTTTAGTTGCCAATGCAACGGTTGCGTCAAAGTCCAATGAGTCTAATGCCATTTGTGTTAATGCCATGGTTTTCTCCGTATGATAAAAATTTAATGCGCCTGTGAATTAAACGCATCGATTGTTGTTAAAAGCTAACTTCTTATTAAAGTTGGGAATCAAATCTTAATGTGTCATGCCCGACCGTGTCAATGCTAAAGTCAAAAAATGACTTCGCATTGACTTAAGTCAGATGACCAAGAATTACAGTTTCGCTGCCAGCGCATCTTCCAGTTTCTTCTGGTCAGCCACAAAACCGCGAATACCTTCGGCCAGTTTCTCAGTTGCCATCGCATCCTGATTCAATGCAAAACGGAATTCTTCTTCGGTCATTTTAGTTGGTGGATTTTTGGTCTTTCCGCCATCTTTCAATACTTGCGCCAAAGTACCCTCTGTTGCGGCCAATTCTTGCAACAGGTTTGGGGACACGGTCAGACGGTCACAACCGGCCAAAGCGATCAACTCACCAGTGTTACGGAAGCTCGCGCCCATCACGACGGTTTTGTAGCCGTGTTCTTTATAATATTGGTAAATGGCACGTACAGAAACAACGCCCGGGTCAGTTTCTTGAGTGTAGTTTTCGGTTGGGTTTTTCGCTTTGTACCAGTCCAGGATACGGCCAACGAATGGGGAAATCAAGAATACGCCAGCTTCAGCACAGGCACGCGCTTGACCGAAGCCAAACAGCAATGTCAGGTTACACTGGATGCCTTCTTTTTCCAGAATCTCGCCGGCTTTAATGCCTTCCCAAGTAGAAGCCAGTTTAATCAGCACGCGATCTTTGGAAATGCCGGATTCGCCATACAATTTGATCAGTTTGCGACCTTTGGCTACCATCGCATCTACATTAAAGGACAAACGTGCATCCACTTCGGTAGAAATACGGCCAGGAACCACTTTGGTGATTTCCGCACCGATCAACACCGCTAACTTGTCAGCCGCGTTTTCGATTTGTGCTGCCTTGTCGCCGCCTTGAGCCTTAGCATAGGCAATCGCAGTCTCAATCAAAGGTGCGTATTCTGGGATCGTGCTGGCTTTAAGAACCAAAGACGGGTTGGTTGTCGCATCTACTGGTTTTACGCTTTTAATCGCTTCTACATCACCGGTATCTGCCACAATCGTGGTCATGCTTTTCAGTTGATCTAATAAATTTGCCATTGCATCCTCCTCAATTTGGGCCATCTAGAAAAATTTTAGACACACATTATAGCGCAAATTTTGTGCAATGCATGGTGCATACGCACCAAAATGTAAGGCTTTTAGGTTATTCGTAAGATTAGGCTATGAGCATGGCAGTGAATATTGCTGCCACGGTTAAATCTGCGCTGGTGCCAGGATTGATTCCCCGTCCCTTAAGCGCTTTATCCCAGGCGAGCAATGATTTCTGTGCTAACTTGGGGTTATCCAACGCTAATAGCTGCGCCAGCTGCTGTGCAGCCTCGGCCTGCACCTCTAGCGCCAATGCCTGTCCTTGCTTACGTATGATATGACTATCCGGCCATTGGCTCAGAATATCCAAATACAATGCGGTGGCCGACCACGCGTCGTTGTGTGTCAGGCGCATCTGTTGATAGAACTTTGCGCCCTCTATCACTACAGCAAAATCGGTGGCATATTGCCGCGCGATCAAGTCTCTGTCTTGTGCGGCGCGCATGGCTTCCAACAGCGTTACTTTTGCTGGCTCACGCACATCATGCTGAGCACTTTCGCCCAACCCGCCAGGATTGGCCAAGCGAATGGCCGCAAAACACGCCTCCGCATCTGACAAATCCGATGCTTGAATCACCGCATGGATATTGGCCCGCAGGGCATCGTTATTTTGCATTAAACCCGCCTGAACGACAGGCGCGCAGAGCAAGACAATGCCCAGATTCGTGTTACAAGCCACCACGCTTTGTGTGGCTTGCACGCTTTGCAAGACGCGCTGCCCCAAGCTCAAACCAGGCTGCGCAATCACTTGGCTCGACGCTTCGGCGCTACGAATAAAATCTTGCACCGTCATGCCATGCCCATCAGCAAAAGTATGCACGTTACCGGGCTTGAGTGCTTGCAGCTCCAGCAGACATGCTTCGAGATAAGCTTGCGCAACGGCTTGCGGCATTGCATTCATGATGCAGCCTGTTCCAACGCATAATCTGCCAATTTTTGTGCAATATTGAAATTCGTGACACTTTGCAAGCCGCGCCAGGCTGGAATGCTGTTCACTTCCAACACATGCAACCGGCCGTGCACATCGCGGATGACATCCACGCCACAATAGTCAATTTCCAAGGCCTGCGCCGCCTTCACCGCCAAGCCCAGAATATCCTTGTCATCCATCCGTGAGCATTGCGCGCCTTGCGCCACGTTGTTCAACCAGCTCTGTCCGTTCCGCCGCATCGCAGCCACTGGCTCACTCCCTACCACCAGCACACGATAATCATGGGATAGCGATCCAGTCTCGATAAAGCGCTGCAGATAGAACACGCCATCCACTAACGCATCCATCGGCAATGGCAAATCGCTTTGCGAATCCAGAAGCCGAATACCGCGGCCTTGTGAACCAAACAAGGGCTTAATGAGCAATTTGTGATGTGAGTCCAGCTGATCCTGGATGATTTCATGCGCTTGACGGCGCGACTCGCATACCCAGGTCGCGGGAGTGGGAATATTGTGCTGCTTAAGCAGGAACGTCGTCATGGCTTTATCCACCGTCCGCTCGACCGCCTTACCGGCGTTGACGACACAAACGCCTTGCATCGCCAGCATATGCAGCACGTTCAGGCGCGTAGTGATCTGCTGCAAAGTTCCACCGGCAATGCCGCGCACGAAGGCTAATTCCGGATTGCCAACGTAATCCGGAAGTTGTATTTCTGATGCCTCTACGGAAAAATCCAGCACGCAATCTGCCAAAGATACGAAATGTGCCTTCACGTCGCGCTTCACAAAAGCAGCCTCTAACTGCTTGCCATGCCAGCCACCGCCTATGTCAGGTTCATCGGTAAAGATAATGACCGATTTCATTTAAACCAATACTTTTAATATATTACTTAAATGATTGATTTATAATATTTTCATCTAGATATCCAGCGGCAAATGTATGGCCAGTATCCAGATTGCTCACTGTGACTTTTGCGGGCGAAAACAATAATGGGTCAATCTTGTAGAAATCCATATTCACCGCCTTGAATGTATCGGCAAATGGCTTGCCGTAATCTTTGCTGGTGTTGCTTGGCATAGTTTCTGCCAATTTTTTTGCAGCCTCGTCACCACCCTTTACAAAGAAGTGTACTTGACCTCCATAGAGAATCGCATCATTGGTGCGTCCCATTCCGGTAATAAAGTTCGGCGAAGGTGGCGGCAATGGTGCTGAAGCGATGCCATCTACAATATTTTCTAATGGAAAATGTAGCGTATGCGCCTTATGCAGCGCCACTTCCAGCACGCGCCCGACGATTTGCACTACTCCAGCCAAACTACGGGTAGGTGTCAGAATGAACGTCAGATGTTTGGCCGCAACCCCGGTATCACGCGAGACCTTTTCGATCACTTCGTTTGGCGGAATCTGATCCGTTTCCAGCACCAGCACCGTTTTACCTTTATCTGCATTATCCTTATAAGCCAGCTCCTTAAACAGTTCCTCACGTTGAGCCACTGCACGCGCAGGCCCACTGCCTAGCGAGAAGAATTTTTCGTGGCTCAGGCTCCAACCGGCATATTGGCTGCCCAGGCACGCCAGCACGGGATTGTTGGCATGCACCTGAATGTGTGCTTGCCAATTGGCAAAGGTATTATTTTGGGTAAAGCTGACATTACCCAGCCCGCCCAAGCAGATTTCCGCAATCAGCCTCCCCGCCTCCAGACTACCGGGCACTTCGATACCCGCATCCACGATTGTAGAGCCAATCGGCAACTGTTTGACTGCGATTCGCAAGGCATCTGCATTCGCAATCAATCGTTCCACCAAGGGATTGGTCATTTGATTCACACTGGGCCAACTGGAAGTATTCAATACACTCATCATCAAAGCTCTAAACTGGTTTTTAATTGGTCAAAACGCTCTATTAACAAGCCATATGCCGCCTCATGTGTGGCTGCTTGAGCTTGCACACTACATACGGGATTATGCTTGGGGATGGTTTGCCCTGCAACGGGAATATCAGCTACCCACTCCGGAAAACTTACCTTCTCGAGAATCACGATATCTTTGTCGGCAAAAACGATCATTTCTGAACAGGATAGCTGATCACCAAAATCCCTCAAGAAAAAATCATCGGTCTGCAGGCCAAGCTGCATGCGGATGAGCGGCATGGTCGAATAAAGATTAGCGCTTGCGCTCAGCCTGGGATTAAGTTCCAGCACCATAACGCCATCATTCATCAGAATCGCGTCCAGGCTATTGATACCTTCTAGGCGGTAATAATTTGTGAGTTTTTGCGCTGCGTCCAGCAAAATATTCACAGCGTGATTTGGCATAGGGAACCGGCTCACCGCGCCAGCATACTGGAATGGATATTCGATGCAATCTCGCGTCAGCAAGCGGTTAAAGCCGATTTTTCGTACCGCTTTGTCATTTGCACAAAACAGCAGTGAAACCGGTAATCCCTGCATTTTTTGCTGCAAATACTCGTGCGCATCAAGCGCTTCGCCATGCCATATCCGCACATGCGCACCACCGCTGGCTTGCGGCCGCTTGATCAACCATTCAGCATCTGCTGAAACCGAACCTGCGCGATAAACAGTCTGCGGGAAAGGGATCTCGAGCTGTTGCAACAATCTGAAAAATGCAGGCTTATCCTGGATAGCAATCAAAGTATCCGCGCAATTGCCTCTGACGGGAGCCTGCCGCTCAAGCCAGCGCAAGCAATCGGGCGCAGCATCAAAGATACTTCCATACAACACCGCATCAAACCGGGAAGGATTCAACCCCACGAGTTGAGACTTAAAAGCCTCTTCGTCTATCGCATCGCCACGCAGTTTCAGCAAATGTGCCGCTTGCGCCACTGCACGTGTATCAACATCCGCAAAGACATCCAGCGTGGTCACTTGAAAACCCTCGCGCACCGCCATCTGCGCATAAGCACGCGCAGAATAAGCAATGATAAGGATATGCCGGAGCAAAAATCAGACTGCCAACGTCTTGGCTTTTTCGTAAGCAGACAAGAAGTCCAGATACACCGGCTTTTCCGTTACCAGCATGGATTTTAGCAACGCATGCTGTGTAGCATATTTGACGTTACCAATCGCCAATGCGCCGATTCCCGTGACATTCGTACCCGCAATCAACACACCATCATCATGCACGCCTACACCTTCCGCTCCCAAGGGTGCCACTGCATTCACATCGGCTACAACTTGCAATGACGGGCTTGCCTGCAATTGTGCTTTCGAAAGCACCTGGACCCCCGCCGGGCCGCAGCAGAGCACCACTTGCGTACTGGAAACCAACGCGCTCTTGGCCGCGCCGGTACTTGCATCCATCACGCCTAGCATGACGCCATAACGCTTAAACAGCTTCTCGGCATGCGGCACCATCTCCTCCACGCCATGATGTGCTGCAAGTGTTACATTGGCACCCTCTTTGGCAGCAATCACAGCTGCGCAACTGCCCACCGGTCCGCTGGCGCCAATAATGACTAAACTTGCGCCCTTCAGTCTGCTGCCAAGCTTTTCCAGTGCGGTATTTACCTTGGCTACCATAGCAGCCGCAGTAGTAAACGCACCAGACGGATCGGCCATCACTGACATTTGGAACGGCGGAAACATGCAACCTTGAGCTGCTTTGAGCATATCCATTGCCACATCAATGTCACGTCCGCCGACAAAAATCGACTCGAGCTTGACCCCACTGGGCGAGCGCGAAAACATCGCGTCCTGCGTGAGCACCACCACCTCGTTCGGCAGCACATTGGTGTACGGCATAATCTTGTCAAATCCGGCATCATAAGCCATGTTGACATCAAACGGGCTGGCATTTTTTGCCGCCGTGAACAAATGCAGAATGGAGACTTTTCCCATAAATTACCTTGCTTGAATAACTGCGCCATGGTTGCGCCCACGGCAAATACTAAAACCAATATTCGATTTATTCTTAAATAACTGTTGCGCCTGTTTGCACAAATCCGCCGCAATTACATCATTTTCCACGACTGCAAATCCCGTCGGCCCCCATGAGCTCTGCCCCACACAGGCGGCACCCAAGGATTGCAATTCTCGTAAAACTTGTTCTACTTCTTTGCTGGCATACTGTCCGCCTTGTACCGGCGAAAAATAAGCACCATTGTAAGCCTGCAACTCAGCCATACAAATACCAAAAGCCGACAAGTCTTGTCGTCTAAATGCCGGCAACATTCGTGAGAATATCATCTCGCGCAAATTGCCAATTGCCGGATTAAGTGTCTGGAACACCTGCTTTTCTGCCACCCCATGCACACCAATATGTGCGCTATCCGTTACCAACACAACGCGCCACTGCCCCGGAAAATCCAATCTCTCCATCACTGACGGAGCCACATCATCTGCGCCTCTTCCAGCATCGACCAGAAAACCACCTTGTACAAACGCCGCAACACCAATACCAGAGCGCCTGCCACGCTCAGCAGCTTGGACCATTTCATGCATCGTCAATCCCAAATTCAACAACGCGTTCAACCCGGCAACAATTGCCATCGCCAACTGCGTACCGGATCCCAAACCCACATGGCGCGGTATAGCACGGTGCACAGTGACCTGCAAGGGAACATTAACGTGAAGCGCCTCGC
>OEOE01000102.1_pt1 | contig 13541 bp, 14 predicted proteins | sample 1539681 | NCBI WGS metagenome assembly OEOE01 (sample SAMEA3611561, study PRJEB22512) | activated sludge metagenome | biome: Urban; feature: Wastewater Treatment Plant; material: Activated Sludge | place: Slovenia | collected 2012-09-24
TCCGGCCGAGAAGAAAGCGGGCGCGTCGTGGATCGACCTGTTAAAACCGCTGGACTGAGCGCCACCCCGGCGCGCCGACAGCGATAACCCAACAAACGTACGGAGTATTCTAGATGGAACAAACGCTGGTATTAGTGAAGCCGGATGGCGTGCAGCGCGGATTGATCGGCGAGATCATCCACCGCCTGGAGCGGCGCGGCCTGAAATTGCTCGGCCTCAAACTGCTGCAAATGTCGCCGGAATTAGCCTCGGCCCATTACGAGGCCCACGTGGGCAAGCCTTTCTATGAGGGGCTGGTCACCTACATCACGTCCGGCCCGGTCGTCGCCCTGGTGTGGCAGGGCAAGGACGCGATTCAGATCGTCCGCAACACGATGGGCGCGACCAATGCCGGGGCAGCCGCGCCGGGCACGATTCGCGGCGATCTGGCGGTGGAGATCGGCCGCAACCTGGTGCACGGCTCCGATGGCCCGGAAAGCGCCGCCCGCGAAGTGGGCCTCTTCTTCCGGGAGGACGAATTGGTAGCCTGGGAGCGGGCGACCGATCGCTGGATTCGCGAATAGATCGGAGCGGCCTGTTTTTATTCGATAAAAAGCTTCCCTAGGGAAGCTTTTTTGTTGGGCGGTTTGGTAAACCGCCCTCTTGAGGCGATGGTCGTTGGAGAGGGGCGGTTTGCCAAACCGCCCTACATATTTACTGGATACGAATCACCACGCGCCCCTTATGCCAGAGCGATTCCAGATCGTAATAAGCCCGTTTCTCGGCGGCGAAAATGTGGACGACCACGTCGCCGAAATCGACCAGCACCCAGCCGTCGGCCGGCGCGCCTTCCACGCCCTTGGGCATGCGACCACCAACCTTCTTGGCTTCGCCCTGGGCCGCCTGCATCAAGGCCCGCAGTTGTGGCTCGGAGTCGCCGCTACAAATAACGAAAAAGTCGGCAAAGACCGCTTGTGAATGGATATCCAGCACGAGGATATCGACGCCTTTCTTGTCCTGTAGGGCATCGACCAGTAGTTGAGTTAATTCCAGACCTTCCAGATAGCACCTCCAAAGAGTAGATACAGGGGCATTGTAGCCTGTTTGCCGCCGCATTGCCAGACCAGACCGGTCGATAGGCTACATGGCAGCACACCGTTTGCGCCGGCCCGCCCCGCGCGTTAGACTTCCCGCCTTGTGATTGCTTGAGGCGTGTATGTTTTCCTTTATGAATCCCGGGGCCGAGTCCGGCCCCACCACCTGGACGGTCAGCGAACTCACGGCCTACATCCGCGAGTTGTTCGAGTTGGATTACCGGCTGCAAGAAGTGGAAGTGTCGGGCGAAATCTCCAACTTCACCCGCGCCGCCTCGGGCCATCTCTACTTCACGCTGAAGGACGGCGCGGCCCAGATCAAGTGCGTCATGTGGCGCTCGCAGGCCGAACGGCTGCGCTTTCGCCCGGCCGAGGGGGACGCTGTGCTGGCCCGCGGCCGAATCTCGGTCTACGACGCCGGTGGGGTATACCAGCTCTATGCCGAACGGCTCATGCCCGCCGGGCGCGGCGACCTGGCGCTGGCCTTCGAGCGGCTGAAGGAGCAACTGGCCGGCGAAGGGCTGTTCGACCCCGAAACCAAGCAACCGATCCCGACCTTCCCGCGCAAGATCGGCATCGTCACCTCCTCCGGCGCGGCCGCCCTGCGCGACATTCTGACCGTGTTGCAACGGCGCAACCCGCTTGTCGCCGTCCTCATCGCCCCGACACTGGTGCAGGGTGATCTGGCCCCGCCGCAGATCGTGCGCGCCCTGCGCTGGCTCGACGACCGCGACGACATCGACACCATCATCATCGCCCGTGGCGGCGGCTCCATCGAGGATCTGTGGGCCTTCAATGACGAACGCGTGGCCCGCGCCGTCTTTGCCGCCCGGCATCCCATCATCAGCGGTGTCGGCCACGAGACCGATTTCACCATCACCGATTTCGTCGCCGACCTGCGCGCCCCCACCCCCTCGGCGGCGGCCGAACTGGCCGCGCCCGATCTGTCCAATATTCGGCCCTACATCCAGCAGACGAGCCGCGCCCTGGCCGACGGGTTAGCCAACGCCATCGCCCAGCGGCGCGAGACGTTGCGCGCCCGCCTGCGCCTGCTGTGGCTGCTCAGTCCACGGCGCACGGTGGACGCCGACCGCCAGCAGATCGACGCCCTGACCGACCGCATGGCCCGCGCCGCCCAGCGTCTGCTCGACCGGCGGGCCGGCCGGTTGGCCGTGGCCCAGGCGGGATTGACGGCCGTCAGCCCGCTGGGGACGCTGGCCCGCGGTTTTGCCATCGTCCGCGACGGCGACGGCCACCTGATTCGCAGCGTGACGCAGGCCCGGCCGGGCGAGGCGATCACGATACAGGTCAGTGATGGAGTGTTGGGGGGGCGGATTGACGGGCAGGGGCGGGCGTCTGGTTAAGGGAAGAAAGAGGCGGGTTGCCAACCCGCCCTACATGGCTACTTGAAGCTCCAGAAGGCTATCTCGCCCTCGGCCAACTGATAGGGCTGCCCGCCGCCCACCGGCACCACCAGGATCACGCTGGTGTCGTCCTCGCGCACGGGCAAGACGATGGCGCTGCTATCGGGCGACCAGATACGATGGCTCAGCGCGTACTGGTCAAAATAGGGCAAGAACTGCGAGACGTAGGCCAGCGTCGGATCGAAATCCAGCAGGTGTAGCCCCTGCCCCGTCGCCACGTCGACGACCGCTAACGACAGAAACCCCTGCCCCTGTTGCTGCGCGGCGCTGCCGGCCGGGCGGCCGAGGGCGCGCTGCTTGCGCGGGGCCGAGGCGTTGACGCTATCATCATCCGCGTCGCCGCTCAGCGTGAGGAACGCCAGCGAACGGCCATCGGGCGACCAGAAGAAGGCCAAGACGGTACGGCTACTGACAAGCCGGATGTCGCCGGTCGCCACGTCGAGCAGGCGGAGCGGCCCCCAATAGGGATGGCCGTCAATCGCGCCGTTGGTGAAGGCGATCTGATCGCCGGTCGGACTCCAGCCCAGGGCCAGCGAGTCGCCGCTCTCATAGGCCGCGCGTTCGCCGGTGCGCGTATCAACCACGACCAGGGCGCTCAGCCCGTCGGCGGCCTGCTCGGCAAAGGCCAGATAGCGCCCGCTCCGGCCGATGCCGGGGGCCTGAAAGTCGCCCGGCGTCGCCAGATTAGCCGCTTCCGTCGCCCCATCCAGCTCGATCAGGGAGAGGGTGTGATCGGTGCGGCCGTCGCCGGCGTGAACGAGCAACCGGCGGCCGTCCTCCGACCAGTCCCAATAGAACGGCGCGCCCGTAGCCAGCAGGCGGCTGTCGGCCGTGCCGTCGCCGGGCACGACGTTCAGCCCCACCGTGTTGCGCGGATGGTTCGCCAGAAAGGCCAGGTTGTGGCTGTCGGGCGACCAGAAGAGATAGAACGGTGTCCGGTCGGCGCTAAAGTAGATGAGATCATCGCCCAGCGCGCCGGTGCGGGCGGCGTCATCGAGCACGTAGATGCCGCCGCCGGCCGTCCCGCCGCCGACCGCCGTCCGACCGCCGACGACCGCCAGCCGCCGGCTATCGGGCGCCCAGGCCGGAAACTGAAAGGCGGTGGCGTCGCTGTCCAGGGTCAGGATGCGGCGATTATCCCCGTTGGGGGCGATGGTTTCGATCTGGCCGTCATTGTTGATGAGGGCAATGCGGTTGATCTCCGGGGCGGGTGTGACCGGCGGGGCCTCAATGGTAGCCGCGGCCGTGGGCACGGCGGCCACCACGGTTGCCGGGGCGGCCGTGGCCGCGCCGACGATGACGCTCAGGGCTTCCGCCTGTTCACCAAGACTGGAGATGGGCGGCCGGCTAGTGCGCCGCGTGATGACGAAGTAGGCCAGCACCGACGAACCGAGCAGACTGACAATGAGCAAAAGGGTGATGCCGATGAACAGGCAGTTGCAACCCGACGATCGCCGTCCCAGGGGCGCATCGGGATCGTTGGTGGGGTCATACAGGCCGGGCAACCGCTCGTCATCTTGAACCATGCGCCGATTGTAACATTCCAGAGGAGATTGTCCGGCCAACCGGCGCAAATCTTGAACAAGGGTTAATTATCGTGGTCGAAGATGCCCAGACCTGTCAGGTCTTCTGAGGCCGATTGTGATAACATTCACACAATGAGTACGCAAGAAACTTCCGTCACCGAAAATGCCTTGTCCGGTTTCATCCGCGCCGCGGGTGTTATCCTGGCTGTGTCCTATCCGGTGTTGGCCCTGTCGGCCGGCGTGCGGGCCGGCTATCAGTTTTTCCTCAAAGAGGGCGTCACCAATTACCTGCCCGTCATCCTCAGCGCCGTAGCCGCCGTCTGCTACCTGCTGGCGGCCATCGGCTTTGTGGTGCGCAAACGCTGGGCATGGCGCTTGTCGGTCACCATGCTCATTTTTGAGTTGGTCATGGTGCTACTGGTGGGCACGTTGAGCCTGGCCTTCCCCGACGTCATCGGCCGCACCGTGTGGGGCCGCTTCGGCGCGGATTATGGCTACTTCCCACTCATCCAGCCGCTGCTGGGTTTAGCCTGGCTGTTCCACCGCGAAACCAGACAGGTCTACGGCATCGGGGCGCAGGATCCCGCCTGACCGCTCCGGGCGGCGGCGCTCATTCCTCCAGCGCGTACTCGGCCTGAATGAAGCGCCGGGTTTTGGTTTTGGCGCGGATGAGCAGCGAGTGGGTTTCGGCATGGTTGCCGCGATAGGCGATACCCGGCAGCAGCGCCGTGCCGGTGATGCCCGTGGCGGCAAAGAAGATGTCGTCGCTGGTGACCAAATCTTCCACCGTCAGCACGCGGCTTGTATCCAGCCCGGCCTGGGCGATGGCCCCGCGCTCCTCGGCCGACTGCGGGGCCAGGCGGGCCAACATGCCGCCGCCCAGCGAGCGCACGGCGCAGGCCGACAGAGCGCCCTGCGACGCCCCGCCGATGCCCATCAGCACGTCCACGCCCGCGCCGGACATGGCCGCCTCCAGCGCGCCCTCGGCGTCCCCTTCCTGGCGCAAGAGGATGCGCGCCCCTGTGGCCCGAATCTCCTGAATGAGATCGTGATGGCGCAAGCGTTGCAGCACCACCACGGTCAAATCGCGCACCGCCTTCTTCTTGGCCCGCGCGATGAGGGCCAACGTCCAGGCCGCCGGCGCGTCCATACATTCGGGCACCAGCACGTGGGCCGCGTCGCGATCGACGACGATCTTGTCCAGATATTCGACCGGCCCCGAGGCCCAGATGCTATGGCGCGGGGCCACGGCCACGACCGAGACCGCCCCCGGTTTGCCCTCCACCAGCAGGCGCGTGCCGTCAATGGGATCGACGGCCAGATCGCACAACGCTTCGCCCCGGCCGAACGACGCCCCGGCGCACAGCACGGCCGCCCCGTCCACCAGCCGGTCCTCGCCGATGGCGACACAGGCGTCGATGCCCAACGTCGCCAGCATGTTGTACATGGCGTCGGTGGCCGCGGCGTGGGCGGCGTCAAAATTACCGGAGCCGATCCAGCGCCCGGCGGCCAGCGCCGCTGCCTCGGTCACGCGCACCAGATCGAGACCGATATTGCGCGATGAGAGCGCGTTGTTGGTGTCCGTCTCATTCTGCTCCACGGTCGCTTTCCTCCGTCTCGAATTCCACCGCCGTCAGCAGGCCGGCCGCTTCCCAGGCTTGCATGCCGCCTTCGATCTGCGCCACGTCTTGATACCCCCGACCGCGCAAGACGGCCGCCGCGCGTCGACTGCGCCGACCGGTGCGGCAGGCCAGGACGATGGGCCGATCCTGCACGGGAATGGCCCCATCATGGATCAGGGTCGATAGCGGCATCGACTGCGCTTCGGCGATGTGAGAGCGCTTGAACTCGCGCGGTTCGCGCACGTCGATGACCAACGGCTGTTGGGCCGGGGGCAACGTGCGCAACCTGCGCCACAGTTCGCGCGGCGGGATAAGCGTTTCGACGCCATTGGCCGGCAGCGGGCCATTCGCTCCGGCCACCGGCAGGTTGAGGTCGAGCAGGTCGAAGCGCTTGGGCAAGTTCTGGCACTCGCGGAAAACGCGCACCGGGCATTCATAGATGCAAATAGCCGGGTCGAGGATGCGGTGAAATATGTGGTCAATGGCCTTATCCTCGTCGAGCAGACTGGCCTCGCCGATGAAGGCCAGGCAGCCCGTCGCTTCCATCAGGTGCAACGCCTGGGGGCTGACCCGCACCAGAAAGATCGCCCCGCCACGGTCGCGGTAACTGCTGACCAGATTCTCCATCATGTGGACGCCGCTGAAGTCCATCTGGTTGACGTGGTGCATCCGAATCAGTAGATAACGCTGTTCGGGATATTGCGCCGCCAGGGCCAGGATGCTCTCTTCGATATGGCTGACCGCCCCGAAATAGAGATCGCCCTGAATCTCGACAATGCCCAATTGCGGGCAATGGGGGGCGTCGGGGCGATGGGTGAAGTGCTGGAACCCCTCATCGGGCACGACGACCTGCACCCGCGGGGCGCTGGTGCGCACCAGATAGAGGACGAAGGACAGCAGAATGCCGCTGAGGACGGCGAAATCCAGCTCCAGGAATACCGTGCCCAGGAAGGTGACGATCATGATCACGGCGTCACCCGGCGCGCCCTGGAAGATGCGGCGAATCTCGGCCCGGTCGATCATGTTGAAGGCGGTGATGATCAACGTGCCCGCCAGCGCGCCGACCGGCATGTAGGTGCCGATCCCCCCGGCCAGCGACATGATCGCCAGAATGACCACACAGGCCACCAGCGAAGCCAGGCGGGTTTTGGCCCCGGCGCGATACTTGACCGCCGTGACGCTGAACGAACCGGACGTGGCGTAGCCGCTGAACAGGCCGGAAAAAATGTTGGCAATGCCCTGGCCGATGAACTCCTGATTGTTATCGAGGCGTTGTCGCGTCTGCGAGGCCGCGGCCCGCGAGACGGCCGTCGTCTGCACCAGGCCAATGGCCGCCACGGCCAGCGCCCCGGTCGACAGGCGGCCGATCATCTCCAGATTGAACAGCGGCAGGTTGGCCGGCGGCGGCAAACCGGCCGGCAGGCGGCCGATGACGGCCACGTCGGCCGCCCGCTCGCCCAGCAAAAAGACGACCAGCGTGGCCGCGGCGATGGCCACCAGCGCGCCCGGCAGCCGCGGGTTGAGACGGCGCAGAATGAGGATCAGGGCCATCGTGCCCAGCCCCAGCGCGGCGGTCATCAGCTGCGTCTCGGGCAAGGCCAGCAGCGACCCGCCCAGCCCGCTCAATACGTCGCCACGGGGCACGTCGAGGCCCAGCAACGGATCGATTTGCCGCAGGACGATCAGCACCGCCGCGCCGGTGGAGAAACCGACAATGACCGAGTGGGAGACAAAATTGACGATAAATCCCAGGCGCAACAGCCCCAGCCCCAACTGGAACACGCCGACCATCACCGTCAGCAGACCGGCGGCGACGATGTAGTTGGCCGAACCGGGCGTCGCCAGCAGGGCCAACGTGGAGAGCAGCAACAGCGACAGGGTATTCGTCGGGCCGGAGTGGAGCAGCTCCGACGAACCCCACAGAGCGGCGGCAATACCGCCGACAATGGCCGTGTAGAGGCCCATCGCCGGCGGCAAACCGGCCAACAGGGAGAAGGCGATGGCCTGGGGCAACAGGATGACACCGACGGTGACCCCGGCGATGAGATCGGCGCGCAGATTGGCGCGTTCGTAGCCGCGCACCAGCCGCACCGGCTGCTGCAAATAGCGCAGGGCGGGCAGGAGCGCGCCCCGGGGGTTCCATCTCAATGCCGCGGATGTCTGCACGCCGCCATCCTTCGACCGCGCGTGGCCCGCCGAGTTGGCAGGTCAGTCACTGGGCCGGTCAGCGAACATTGTAGGGTAATCGGCGCGTCGCGGCAAAAGAAGGGGCCTAATCGATGGTCAGCAACTTGTAGGGATAGACGTTGATGACCTCTGTCTCCTCGTACCGGGTGCGGACGACCTCATCCTGCCGGTAGACGTGGACGTGGCCGTGCAGATGGTAGCGCGGCCGGAAGAGGCGCAGGAAGCTGAGGAAGACCTTGAAGCCGGTGTGGGGCAGGTCGGGGCGGTCGTGGATGCCGTAGGGCGGCGAGTGGGTCACCAGCACATCGAGCGCGCGGCCGAGCCTTTGCCGATTCCACAACAGGCGCGGCACCATCTGGGCCACCACCCGGCGCATCTCCGCTTCGGTGTACATGTAGTCGGCATGGGGCTTATAGCGCATCGACCCCTGTAACCCGGCCAGGATCAACCCCCGGCGGGCGACGAGGCGGCCGTGGATATTCACCCCGCCGCGCACGCCGCGCCACTCCTGGCCGTCCACGCCATGCTGCGGCCCGCCGTCGTGGTTGCCGCGCACGTAGACCAGCGGCGCGTCGATGGCCGAGGTCAGGAAGTCGAGATAGTAGAACGGTAAATCGCCACAGCCGATGAGCAGGTCGATGTCGGGGAAAAACTGCCGCGCCTGGCCGCTATAGAGCTTGTCGATGACCCGGTCGCTGACGGCCAGAATTCTCATGGGGCCGGCCACTCGCGATGCTGATTTTCCGCCAGTTTATCGAGGATGGCCTGTTCCAGATCGATGCCGCAAACGCTGGCCAATTGCAGCAGGTAGAGGGTCACGTCGGCCAGTTCGCCGGCCAGCGCCGCCGTGTCGCGGGCCTCGGCGCGCCATTGGAAATGCTCCAGCACCTCGGCCGCTTCCAGAGCCAGGGAGATCGCCAGATTTTGCGGTGTTTGCGGCTTGGGCGAATCCGCGCGATACCAGCCCTTGCCGGCCACGAAGGCGTGCATCCGCTCTTCTAACTCTTTCAGTTCCATCGCCGGGGATTGTATCCGCAAAATAAAAACGCCGGCCACCCTGTGTAGTCGGGCGGCCGGCGGTTTGGATTAAAGCCCTCTCCCTAACCCTCTCCCAGAGGGAGAGGGAACCAGAGGTGTCCTGTGTCTCTCCCAAAGGGAGAGGGAACCAGAGGCGTTCTCCCAAAGGGAGTGGGAACCGGTTTAGAGCCGCTCGGCCACGTAGGCGGTCAGGTCGGCCAGACGCGAGGCATAGCCCCACTCGTTGTCATACCAGGTCACAACCTTGATGAAGTTACCGTCGATGACATCGGTCGAAAGGGCATCGACCGTGGTGGACGCCGGATCGCCCTTGAGGTCCATCGACACCAGCGGCTCCTCGGTGTAGTTGAGGACCTTACCCAACCAGCCGGGGGCTTCGGAGGCTTCCTTCAGGGCGGCGTTGAGTTCTTCCTTGGTCGTGGAGCGCTCCACCTCGGCCGTCAGGTCGACGACCGACACGGTGACGGTCGGCACGCGGAAGGCCATGCCGTTGAACTTGCCCTTCAGATCGGGCAGTACCAGGCCGACAGCCTTGGCCGCGCCGGTCGAGGTCGGGATGATGTTGTTGGCCGTGGTGCGGGCGCGGCGCAGATCCTTGTGGGCCACGTCCAGGATGCTCTGGTCGTTGGTCATGGCGTGGATCGTCGTCATCAGGGCGCGCTTGATGCCGAATTTCTCGTGCAGCACCTTGGCGACGGGGGCCAGGGCGTTGGTGGTGCAGCTGGCGTTGGAGATCACGTTGTGGGCCGCCGGGTCATACGTCTCTTCGTTGACGCCCAGCACAAACGTGCCGTCGATGTCCTTGTCGCCCGGGGAGGAGATGATGACCTTCTTGGCGCCGGCGGCCAGGTGGGGGCCGGCCGTGGCCTTGCCACGGAAGCGGCCGGTGCATTCGAGGACGATATCAACCCCCAGGTCGCCCCAGGGCAATTTCGCCGGGTCCTTCTCGGCATAGCTCTTCAATTTCGCGCCGTCAACGTAGATGTCGCCATCCTTGACTTCGACTTTGCCGGGGAACTTGCCATAGGTTGAATCGTACTTCAACAGATGGGCGTTCGTCTCCGCCGGCATCAGGTCATTGATCGCCTCAACGTCCAGAATACCCTGGTAATTCTCGTAGATCGCTTTGTAGACCTGACGGCCGATGCGGCCAAAGCCGTTAATGCCAACCTGAACTGTCATGGAAATATCTCCTTTCGTAGTGAAATGGTAGGTAAAGGTACAAAGGGTGTGGGTTGGTGGAAATGTGCGCGTGGGGTGGGCACGCACTATCAGCTATTATACCCAATTCGCGGCTGATCTAAAAATGTTTCGCGAAACTCCTCACGGATTTTCAGGCAGCCGATGCGCCGGCCCTCAGGCCAGCAGATCGAGCACGGCCCGCGCCAGCTTGGCGCTGTCGTGCCGCCAGGGCCGGGCTTCGTCGACCAGATCGCGCCGGATGAAATCGACACCGGCCGGCGCATCCGGTTGGACAAATTGCGTCCGGCCGCCGCCCGTCTCCGGCGGAATGGACAGGTTATCATTGGCGATCACGCTGTCGAGGATCGCGCCGGGGGCGTGGGCGGTGATGGCCGCCACGTGATCGGCCACCGAGTAGCCGTCGGTTTCGCCGGGTTGGGTCGCCAGATTACAGACGTAGACCACCCTGGCCCGCGTGTGGCGCAACGCCTCGGCCAGATCGGCCACCAATAGATTGGGCAGAATGCTGGTGTAGAGGCTGCCCGGCCCCAGGATGATCAAATCCGCGCCGAAGATGGCCCGCAGAGCCGGGGGATAGGCGCGGGCGTGGGACGGCTCCAGGCGCACCCGCTCGATACGGCCACCGGCCTGGGGGATGGCCGACTCGCCGCTCACCTCGACACTCTCCCCCTGGGGCAGAGCGACCTCGGCCACCAGGGTGACGTTCTCCAACGTGGACGGCAGCACCTGGCCGCGCAACGCCAGCACGCGCTGCGCGGCCAGCAGCGCCTCATCGAAACTGCCGGTGATGCCGGTCAGGGCGGCCAGCAGCAGATTGCCGAACGCATGGCCGGTCAGACCCGGCGCGGCTGGTTCATCGGCCGCGCCGCCATTGCCATCCGGCGGCACAATGCCCGGCGTTGCTACGCCCGGCGTTGCCACGCTCGGCATCGCGCCGAAGCGATATTGTAACACCTGGGTCAGCAGCGCCTCATCGCGGGCCAGCGCGGCCAGGTTATTGCGGAAGTCGCCGGGCGGCAACAGGCCCAGTTCGCGGCGCAGCCGGCCGCTGCTGCCACCGTCGTCGGCCACGGTGACGATGGCCGTCAGATTGCTGGTGTAGGGCGACAGGCCGCGCAACAGGCCGGGCATGCCCGTGCCGCCGCCGATGGCGACGATGTGGGGGCCGCGATCGCGCAGCCGGTAATCGACCAGCGAATCGACGACCGCCCCCGGCCCCTCGCGCAGCGGCTCGACCAGGTTCTTGCCCAGCTTGACGACGGCCAGCAACATGATCAGCCCGCCGACGATGAGCGGCAGGGCGATGCGCCAACCGAGCGGCAGAAATTGCAGCGTCAGCCCGTCGTAGAGGCGGCCGGGTAGCCAGCCGGCGCGGTTGGTGCTGAGTAAGAGGTAAACCCAGCCCATACTCGTCACCGCCGCGCCGGTCGCCAGCAGCAGCAACCAGCGCTTGACGCCGATGCCCACGGTCAGCCAGCGGCGGCGCAGGTAGAGCGCGCCCCAGAGCCTATTGTTCCTTTTCATCACGGCGCGTGGCTAGTCCGTCAACAGGGCGCGGATGTAGCCAAGATGTTCTTCATAATGATCGTAGGTGTCGCCGATGATCCAGCCGATGATGGGGCGGCCGTTATCCTGGCTCTGGGCATCGAAGGTGGCGTAACCGCGCCGCAGGTCGGCGTCGTCCAGCCCGGCCAGCGCGTTGAGCATCTCGTCGTGGGCCAGGCGCAGCGTCGCCATCGCCTCGGCCGCCGGTCGGCTGCGCCCGTGCTCGTGGACGAGATCGTTAAGCTGATCCATCGTCAGGTCGCGCCATTGGTCGGCGGTGATGCCCATACCCGCCGTGCGCGAGCGGCCGGTCAGCAGGTAGGCGATGCCCTGTTCCCAGGCCGCCAGGTGAAACAGATGGTCGCCGATTGCCCAGCCCGACGCCGGGTCAACCCGCTCTTTGGTGGCGTCATCCAGCTTAACCAGTACGCCCATCAACTCTTCCCAGCCGGTCTGGATGCGCTCCAGCAGTTGGGTTTTGGTCATTTCGTTGTCATTGGCCATTGTCTTGCTCCTCGGCTGTCGCTCAGCCGGTTGATTCTAAAAATACCACTTATCACTCGCCGCGCTGATCCCAGAGCTGGCGAGTCAGCTGGATGTGGCCTGCATGGAGCGCCGTGTGCTCCAGGACATGGAGCAACGCCCAGCCCACCGTTCGCTCCTCATTGAACATGCCGGCCGTGCGCGCCTCCCCCAATCGCGGCGGCGCCAGTTGGCCCAGCACTTGCCGCGTCGTGTCCAGCGCCTTGCTTAGCCGCCCCAGCATCTCGGCCGCGTCGACCTTGAACGTCTCGAACTCCTCGGCCCGTACCCGGCCGGACGGCAAGTCGCCGGCCACGTCGCCCACCCAATAGCGCCACGCGCCGGCCGTGTGGGCCAGGATGACGGCGATGGAGTTCATGTCCGGCCCCGGCTTCCAGTCCAGCGCCTCGGCCGGCAGATCGGCCACGGCCGTTTCGATGACCTTGTGGATCGTCTCAAATCGCTCCAGCATGTCCTGAAATAGTCGTTCCATACCTAACACCTCCATCAGTGAGTTGATTCTTACAGAGGTTCCCCCATCGGCCGCAAGCCAATTAGAAACGCGCGTACCTTCTCCGGCTGGGTGACGGCGAAGAGGACGGCCTCGGCCACATCCTGGGCTTCCATCATGCCGGCAAAGCGCGGGTCATCTTCCGTGCGGCCGGTGCCGATGGCGAAATGGGTGTGTACGCCGCCGGGGGCAATGACGCTGACCTTCACGCCTTGCTCGCGCGTCTCGTAGTCGAGCGCCTGGGCAAAGCCGACCTGGGCGAATTTCGTGGCGCAATAGACCGTCTCGTGAGGCAGTCCCTTCAGCCCGGCGACCGAAGCGATGAAAACCACCCACCCCTCGCGCCGTTCCAGCATACCCGGCAGAAAGGCGGCGGTGCATAGAAAGCTTGCGCGCATATTGGTGTTCATCATCCAATCGTAATCGGCGGCCGACAGGGAGGCCAGCGGGCCATATTTGCCAACCCCGGCATTGTTGACCAGGATGTCCACATGGCCGAAGCGCTCCAGCGCCGCGGCCTTCATGCGCTCCACGTCCGCTTCCTGGGTCAGGTCGGCGGGCACGGCCAACGCCTGGCCGCCCATGCGCTCGATACGCGCGGCCAACTCCGCCAACTCCGGCTCCGTTCGGGATGTGACCACGACGGCCGCCCCGGCCTGGGCCAATGTCACCGCCGCCGCCTGACCAATGCCCCGGCTGGCCCCAGTGACGACGGCGACTTTACCCTTCAGCAATTCTGTCATTGACCTTACCTCCGCTTGCTTAGGCCTCCGGCGAAGCCCGGCTAAATCGTATCAGGATTATGCCAATTTGCATGGCCTTCAACTATCCCGCTCCCTAGACCTGACCGGTCGGCAGAGAAAGTATGAGTCGGATAGCGAGTTGGGCCG
>OEOE01000103.1_pt1 | contig 13493 bp, 14 predicted proteins | sample 1539681 | NCBI WGS metagenome assembly OEOE01 (sample SAMEA3611561, study PRJEB22512) | activated sludge metagenome | biome: Urban; feature: Wastewater Treatment Plant; material: Activated Sludge | place: Slovenia | collected 2012-09-24
CGATTTGCTCCAAGGTTTGCAGTTTGGTTCCAACTTCTTTGTTAAGCTGGAAGGCGCATTCCACAGCGGTCTGTGCATGAAATTCAGCAGGGAATGAGATTTTGAACAGCACGTGTTCCATCACGTATGAGCCATACGGGCGCTGGAACTTGAAGGCGTTGCCTTTAAACAACACATCATAAAAACCCCATGTTTTGGCGGTGAGTGCGCTTGGATAGCCCATCTCGCCTTGCATCGTCATCCAGGCTAAACGCACGGCGCGACTTGTGGCGTCACCCGCTGCCCATGATTTTCGTGAACCGGTATTCGGGCTGTGGCGATAGGTACGCAGGCTTTGCCCATCGACAAAAGCGTTAGAAACTGCGTTGATAATATCCTCTTTATTGCCGCCGAGCAGCTTCGTTACCACCGCTGTTGAAGCGATTTTTACCAAGATGACATGATCCAAACCTACGCGGTTGAAACTGTTTTCAAGCGCCAGTACGCCTTGAATTTCGTGTGCCTTAATCATGGCAGTTAGCACATCTTTGATGGTGAGCGGTGTTTTGCCTTCGGCTACATTTTTACGTGAAATGTAGTCTGCAGTCGCCAAAATGCCGCCCAGATTATCTGATGGATGCCCCCATTCCGCGGCCAGCCAGGTGTCGTTAAAGTCCAGCCAGCGAATCATTGCGCCGATGTTGAAGGCGGCAAGAATCGGGTCTAGCTGGAAATTTGTTCCGGGGACTTTTGCGCCATTTGGCACGACTGTCCCTGCAACCACAGGGCCAAGCAGTTTGGTGCAGGCAGGATAATCAAGTGCTTCAAAGCCGCATCCCAGTGTATCCATCAGGCAGTTGCGTGCGGTATCAAAAGCTTCATCGCTTTTGATTTCGTAATCGGCCACATAGTTGGCGATATCAACTAGGACTTGATCTGGCGCGGGGCGGACGTTGGAGATGTGAGAGGACATAATTTAATTACCTTTATCGATTAGTTTTTAAGCGAATCGCTTTGTTGCGCGGTGCTCAAAATCCTCATGTACTTTGTGTACATTCCGGTTTTTGCGCTCCGTGCGCCTTGCACTCCATCTTAAAAACTGAATTGCTACAGGCAATTAAACGCAACAAAATTTGAGTTTATCTTTTATCTAATGGCACATATGGCCGATCATCTGGCCCTGTATATTCCGCATTAGGGCGGATGATTTTGTTATCTATACGTTGTTCAATCACATGCGCAACCCAGCCTGTGGTGCGTGAGATCACAAAAATCGGCGTGAACATGCTGGTTGGAACGCCCATCATGTGGTAGCTGGATGCGCTGTACCAATCCAGATTAGGGAACATCTTTTTCTCGCGCCACATGGTTTCTTCAATGCGTGCAGAGATGTCAAAAAGCGTCATATTGCCGTTATCTTCGCCTAATTTACGTGAAACCGCTTTAATTGATTCATTTCTTGGGTCAGCAATCGTATATACAGGATGGCCAAACCCGATAATGATTTCCTTGCGTGCCATGCGTTGCATGATATCGGCTTCGGCTTCACCTGGAGTTTTGTATCGCGCGATAATTTCCATCGCAGCCTCGTTAGCGCCGCCATGTTTTGGGCCGCGCAGCGCACCAATCGCTCCGGTAATGCAGCTATACATATCAGATAAGGTGCCTGCAATCACCCGTGCAGTAAAAGTAGATGCATTAAACTCATGCTCGGCATATAGCACCAGCGAGGTATTCATGGCATCAATATGCAGTTGACTGGGGGGGGTACCATGCAGCAGATGCAAAAAGTGTGCGGCAATAGAGTCATCATCAGTTTCCACGTCAATGCGCTTGTGATTGTGGTTAAAGTGATACCAGTACAATAAAATCGAGCCAAAGCAGGTGATGAGCCTGTCGCCCAATTTTTTTGCATCATGTATGTTACGGTCAGAAGCTTCTGGCTCTAATGTGCCAAGCATAGAACAGCCGGTACGCATCACGTCCATAGGGTGTGCTGTTTTGGGAATGCGCTCTAATACCTCTTTTAATTCAGTTGGCAAACCGCGCAATTTTTTTAACCGCGCATGATAGGCTTTTAATTCTTCTACAGTTGGTAATTCACCGTGTATCAGCAAGTAGGCTACTTCCTCAAAAGTGGCATGTTTAGCTAACTCTAAAATGTCATAACCACGGTAGTGCAAATCATTGCCTGTATGGCCGACTGTGCAGATTGCTGTGCTGCCCGCTGCCACGCCAGCAAGGGCGACACCTTTTTTCTTTTTGGGTTCATGCGTTGTGATAGCTTCCGACATGCTATTTTCCCTCCCTGAAGAGCTGATCCAGCTTCTGCTCATAGGCGTGATAACCTAAGTGTTCATAAAGCTCGGCGCGTGTCTGCATCAAATCCAGCACGTTTTTTTGGGTGCCTTCTTTTTTTACAGATTGATATACCTTAAGAGCAGCCTGGTTCATCGCCCTGAACGCCGAGAGCGGGTACAGCACTATGCTGACATTCGCTGTTGCCAGTTCATTTACAGTGAATAATGGCGTGCTGCCAAATTCGGTAATGTTGGCGAGCACCGGTACTTTTACAGCTTCGGCGAACTGTTTGTACATGCCGAGCTCGGTGATTGCTTCCGGGAACACCATGTCGGCGCCTGCCTCGACGCAGGCACAGGCGCGGTCAATCGCAGACTGCAAACCTTCGACAGCTAATGCATCGGTGCGCGCCATGATGACAAAATCCGGGTCGGTTTTCGCATCCACAGCCGCCTTGATGCGGTCAACCATTTCTGCCTGACTGACAATGGCCTTATTTGGGCGATGCCCGCAGCGCTTCGCCTGTACCTGGTCTTCGATGTGCACCGCTGCGGCGCCTGCTTTAATCACGCTTTTAATAGCGCGCGCAATGTTAAAAGCACCGCCAAACCCTGTGTCGATATCCACCAGCAAAGGCGTATCAACCGCATCAGTAATGCGGCGCACATCGATGAGTACATCTTCCAGCGTGGAAATGCCTAAATCAGGTAAGCCCAGTGAGCCGGCAGCCAGCCCGCCCCCGGAAAGGTAAATGGCTTGAAAGCCACTCTGGGTGGCAAGCATGGCGTGATAGGCGTTGATGGTACCGATAATCTGTAGTGGCTTTTCAGCTTTTAATGCGGCACGAAAGCGCGCGCCTGCGGATTGTTGCATCGTCATGAAAAAAACCTTTGCTGCGCTTCACTGGAAATAGCCACGCCAGTGAGGTTGGCTTTTTGCAGAATCTCCCAAAAATAGCGATAAGTCGCCCGGTCATGCAGTTCGCCCGCATATTGAATCGGTCCCCAATCGGCCTGCTGCGCAGCAAGCAGGATATTTGCGGCATCCGTTACCTCGTCAAAATTGGGTTTCATGGCATCGACAATGGCTTGAATTTGTGTGGGATAAATGCTCCACATGCGCATAAAGCCAAATTCGTTACGGGCTCTGGAAGCATCGCTAAAAGTGGTTTCTATGTTTTTCAAATCAAGCGTTACGTTATGCGCTGGCACCACGCCATTAGCAAGCGCTGCAGCTACAACGTCGGCTTTGGCGCGTGCCAGCAGACGATGCTCGAACTGACCTGGGCTGCGCATGGCCGAGGCTGGAATCGCCCCATGATGTGCGCTCACAAAATCCATCAGGCCGAAATCCAGCACTTGCACCCACGGCAACGTGGCGATTTCATGCGCTTGTCTGAGCGCGCCATGCGTTTCAATCAGAATATGTACCGGAATTTCACGTTGAATACCAAAAAAGGTCGCCATTTTCTGGATGTAAGCGATCATTTCTTGTGCTTGGGCGAGCATCGTGCATTTGGGAATCGTGATGTAGCTCAGCACCTGCCCGGCGCCGCCTACCAGAATGTTGACATCCTGCTTCCAGGCGGGATGCGTGTAGTCATGAATGCGTGCGCCCGCCATTTTGTGTTTGTTGGCGTCGCTGTTTAATACACGCACAATCATTTCCGCGTGCTCACGTTCCTGGCCGCTTGCCGCGCCATCCTCGCAGTCGCAGGTAATATCAAACACCGCGCCGATACTGTCCTGCAGGGCAAGTGCTTTTAATATCAATTTTTCGCTGCCGGCAAAGTGTTCGCATGCCGGAATCAGCGGAAAAGGTTTTTCACCGCCAAAAAGTGCGTCTTTTGGATGGACTGCCATTTAATTGCTCCCTCTGCGTGGCATGAGTACAGTGTAGTCAAGGTCTAGCACCACATTGGGGTGATAGCCGGTTTCAGATTTGATTTGCGCCAGTTCACTTGCTGGCATATTTTTGATGCCTGCCATGCGCAAACGCAGTGCGCCAATATCGGTACGGCCGGGCAATGCCCAAACGTCCAGCACTTCGGTCAGTGCATAGATCGTATCGCCAGCAAAAGTGGGGCTAGCATGTGTTCCGGCATTAATGGCTAAGATGGGCATGGCATTTTCCAGGCCGTCAAAACTCAAAGCGCGGCAAATCGAAATCGGCACGCCGCCATACACCAGGCGTTTACCAAAGCTCGAGGATTGCATTGCGAAATCATCAAAATGCAAACGCGCATTATTCTGGTAAAGCCGCGTCGCGAGTGAATGGTCGCCATGATTAATCGTCATGCCGCCGGCATGATGGATGCGCTCGCCTGCCTGGTAATCTTCCCAAAAATACTGCCCGCCTGTGGCTTTATTATCAAAGTTTTTGGTAAAAAAATTGGCTGGAATATTCAAAAGTTTAGGCGCCACAAAACTTGGTAATTCCGGTATGACTGTTTCTGGTGCAGGTGCCCTCACGTTGTTTTTGTGAACCATCACCCAGCGCACCCAGCTTAAAACAGCTTCATTTCTTTGGTTGATAGAGGTTGAGCGCACATAAACCACGCCGCTTTTGCCATTGGAGTTCTGTTTTAAGCCAATCACCTGGCTGGATGTGGAAAGCGTGTCACCCACAAAGACCGGCTGCAGAAAACGCACATCCGCATAACCTAAATTTGCCACCGCATTGACTGAAATATCCGGCACGGTTTTGCCAAAGGCGATATGAAACGCGAGTAAATCATCTATGGGCGTGGTTTTGTAGCCTAAGGATTGCGCAAAAGGCTCGCTGCAATGCAGCGGGTTGCGCGAACCGGTAAGCGCAATATACAGCGCGCAATCGCCAGCGGTGATGGTGCGTGGCGTGGCGTGCTGAATCTCTTCATTCAACGTGAAGTCTTCAAAAAAACGTCCTGCGTTGATTTTGGTAGAAACGGTCATTTATATAAGCTCTTCTTCTAATTCTGCGATCATGTCGTGCAGTTTCAATAAGCGCTGCGCTGCTTTTACATGGTGATGTTCGACCAGTCTGTCGTTCACCACTACGGTGCCGCGACCTGATTCATTAGCTTCCTTAAGCGCCTGAATAATTGCGCGCGCATCTGCAACCTCGCTTGCTTTTGGTGTGTAGGCATCGTTACTGTAGGCAATTTGGCCGGGGTGCACGAGCGTTTTGCCGTCAAAACCCATGTCGCGGCCTAATCTGCAGGCGTATTCAAACGAATGCACATTCTTAAAGTCACTGGTGATGCCATCCACCACGCAGCGCCCATAAGCACGTGCGGCCAATATTACCAATGACAATGCAGTTAATATCGCGCTTTGCTCGTGCGTCACCCTCGCATGCAGCTGGGAAGTTAAATCCGATGTCGCTATCATCATGCAAACTATACGGTCGGATGCAGCCGCTATCTCTTTGGCATTGAGCACCGCAATGGGACTTTCTATCATCACCATAATCGGCATATGGCTGCCGCCTGCGTTATCCAGCAGTTTGAGCGCGGTATGCACATGCTCGGCCGATTCTATATTAGGAAAAAGTATCGCATCCGCACCAATATTGGCGACGGCTTTGATGTCGTCATGCCCCCAGATGGAATCCAGATTATTCACGCGCACGATCACCTCGCGCGACCCGTATCCACCTTGTTTTACCGCTGCAACAATGTTGTTGCGAGATTCTATTTTTGCGTCCACCAGAATCGGGTCGCCCAGGTCGAGAATTACTGCGTCTGCAGGCAAGGTGCGTGCGCGGTCCAGATAGTGCAGGTTGCAACCGGGCACATAAAGTACAGAGCGACGCGGGCGAAAACAAAGTTCCATAAAAATAAGGTTTAGTTGTGTATTGAGCGATTATATAGATGGCTTTCTTGCGCTGTCAACAAATATCTTATGTCTTATATAAGATATAAAATACTAGACTATTTTTATTCAATATGTTTTAATTTGCTTAACTTAAATATCTGCAGTCAACCATGAAAGATAAAGCCTACACTTCACCAAGCTACAAGCCGCTTTACGACCAGATCAAGGTGCTTTTGACTCAAAGCTTGATTGGCGGCGAATGGCGTCCAGGCGAGATGATTCCGAGTGAGATTGATTTGGCAGCGCGCTACAAGGTAAGTCAGGGCACGGTTAGAAAAGCCATTGACAGCCTCGCAGGCGAGAATATTTTGATTCGCCGCCAGGGCAAGGGGACCTTTGTCGCTACGCACAACGAGGAAGGCATCAAGCTGCGTTTTCTACGTCTGACCGCGGTGAATGGACAGAAGGAGTTGCTGCAGAATGAGTTGATCTCGTGCACTAAATCCAGAGCGGACAATCGCATAGCAAAGATTCTGGAATTGAAGGCAGGTGCAGCATTGATAGAGGTAAAACGGCTGCTTACGTTTTCTGGCAGGCCATTGATTTATGACCATATCATCGTCCCGGCTGCACAGTTTAAAGGCCTAAATGCGAATAGGGTGGAGGAGAATAATGGCTCGATGTACAGCATGTATGAGACGGAATATGGCATCCGCATGATTCGTGCGGAGGAGCGGCTAACCGCCGTGGCGGCGACGGGTGAGGTTGCAAAAGCATTGCATTTAAACGAAGGCACGCCCTTGTTGAGTATTGAGCGCGTTTCCTATACTTATGGCGACAAGCCGATGGAATGGCGGCTGGGCTTATGTTTAACAGACGATCATCACTACATGAGCGAATTAGAGTAAAAATTGGAAGCAATAAATGGATGATCTAAAAAAACGCGCACTCAATTATCATCAATTCCCTGTTCCGGGCAAATTGAGCGTGGAGTCGTCCAAGCCATGCGCGACGCAGGACGATTTGTCATTAGCTTATACGCCCGGCGTGGCGGAGCCGGTGCGCGAGATTAATACCGACCCAGCCAATGCTTATAAATATACTAACAAGGGCAATCTGGTCGCTGTGATTACCGATGGCACGGCAGTATTGGGCTTAGGTAATATGGGCGCGCTGGCCAGCAAACCGGTGATGGAGGGCAAGGCTGTCCTGTTCAAGCGCTTTGCGGGCATTGATGTGTTTGATATTGAAATCAATGCTAAAACGCCTGATGAATTTATTCAAACTGTCGTGAATATTGCGCCTACGTTTGGTGGCATCAACCTGGAAGACATTGCTGCACCACATTGCTTTTATATTGAAAACGAATTGAAAAAGCGCCTCGATATTCCCGTGTTCCATGACGATCAGCATGGCACGGCAGTCATAGTGGCGGCAGCCCTGTTGAACGCGCTTGAGCTGCAAGGAAAAACCTTGCCAACCGCAAAAATCGTGTTTCTGGGCGCGGGCGCGGCGGGTTGTTCATGTGCTAAGTTACTCAAGCTTATGGGTGCGACCAATGTGACGATGGTTGATAGAAAAGGGGTGCTGGATGTGGAAAGAGCCGATCTTCATGAGAATAATCGCGAGCTTGCCGTGCAGCCAACCAGCGCAAAAACGCTGGCTGATGTCATGCCGGATTGCGATGTGTTTATTGGTGTTTCGGCCAAAAATGCACTAGATGCAACGCTGATAAAAAGCATGGCCAGAAATCCGATTATCTTTGCCTTGGCCAACCCGGATCCTGAAGTATTGCCGAGCGTAGCACATGCCATACGCGATGATATTTTGATGGCAACCGGCCGCAGCGACTTTCCAAACCAGGTGAATAATGCACTGTGTTTCCCATATCTGTTTCGCGGCGCGCTGGATGCCAAAGCCACAAAGATCACGGAGAAAATGAAAATCGCCGCTGCACATGCATTGAGCGAGTTGGCGCGGGAGCCAGTGCCAGCCGATGTCTTGCAGGCATATAACCTGCAGGCGCTTGAATTCGGAAAAAATTACATTATTCCCAAACCCTTCGATAAGCGTTTATTGGCGCGGGTTTCGGGAGCGGTCGCAATCGCCGCAATAGAATAAGAAGAAAAAATCATGCAGAAGAAATCAGTCAAAAATCGCCCCAAGAACCTGAATCTGTTCACTATCCGCTTGCCGATTAATGCCGTGGTGTCCATTCTGCATCGCGTTTCCGGCGTTGCGCTGTTTTTAATGTTGCCGTTCATTTTGCTGGCATTTCAGCGCTCTGTGAAATCGCAAGCTACTTATACGGCGCTAGCAGAGTTATTGAATGCCTGGTTTGTAAAGCTCATGCTTATTGGGTTGGCATGGGCATTTTCCCATCATTTTTTTGCAGGAATCCGCCACTTGCTGCAAGACGTGCACTGGATGACGACGTTACAGAAAGCACGATTTTCTGGCCGCGTGGTGCTTTGGCTGGTAGGGTTTGCAGTGGCTGCTTTTGCTTTTGTGGTTTGGTAGTTAGCTATGTTAATTCAATTGCTTACTGACAAGTACCCTGGCATGCGCCTGTGGCTGTCACAGCGGCTAACCGCAGTCATCATGGCTGGTTATGTGTTGGTTTTTGTGGCCATGTTCATCGTTCAGCGGCCTACAGGCTATGAGGCTTGGCATACGTTCATCTCGCCAGTCTGGTTTAGATTAATGACATTTTTATTTTTTGTATGTTTGTTCTCGCATGCATGGCTGGGCGTGCGCGATGTGCTGCGGGATTATATTTTTAACCCAAACCTGCGGGGATATTTGCAAACGGCCGTAGATGTTTTGCTGGTGGTTTATTTGGTATGGGTCTCAACTATTTTATGGAACATTTAACGAATGGCTTTTGACCAAAACAAGATTCAACGACATCAATTTGATGCAGTGATTATCGGTGGCGGTGGCGCGGGTTTGCGCGCATCACTGCAACTGGCACAGGCAGATGTCAAGGTAGCGGTGCTGTCCAAGGTGTTTCCTACACGTTCGCACACAGTGGCAGCGCAGGGTGGTATCGCGGCGGCGCTAGGCAATGTGGCCGAGGATAAATGGCTGTGGCATATGTATGACACCATCAAAGGCTCGGATTTCCTGGGTGATCAGGATGCGATTGAGTTCATGTGCAAAAACGCCGCAAAAGCCATTATCGAGCTGGAACATTTTGGCATGCCGTTTGACCGGCTGGAAAGCGGGAAAATTTTTCAGCGTCCGTTTGGCGGCATGACGCAGAATTTTGGCGAAACGCCTATTTCGCGTACATGTGCGGTGGCTGATCGCACCGGCCATGCCATGCTGCACACGCTGTATCAGCGCAACATACAAGCCAATACGCAGTTTTTTGTCGAGTGGTTCGCGCTGGATTTGATTCGTGATGCAGACGGCGATGTGCTCGGTGTCATCGCACTTGAAATCGAAACGGGCGAGATTCACATCATGCAAGCTAAAACCACGCTGCTGGCCACAGGTGGCGCAGGGCGTATCTTTCAGGCCAGTACCAATGCGTTTATTAACACGGGTGACGGCTTGGGCATGGCAGCGCGGGCAGGTCTACCGTTGCAGGATATGGAATTCTGGCAATTTCACCCGACAGGTGTGCTGCATGCCGGTGTGCTGATTACCGAAGGCGTACGCGGCGAGGGCGGTTATCTGGTGAATAGTGAGGGCGAGCGTTTTATGGAGCGTTACGCACCGCATGCCAAAGATCTGGCCAGCCGCGATGTGATTGCACGCGCTTCGGCAACCGAAATTAAGGAAGGGCGCGGCGTCGGAAAGAACAAGGATGCGGTGCATCTGAAGCTGGATCATCTTGGCGAGGATCTCATCAACAAGCGCCTTCCAGGCATACGCGAAATTGCCAAAACTTTTGCCAATGTCGACCCGATTCGTGACCCGATACCTGTGGTGCCGACTGCGCATTATATGATGGGTGGCATTCCGACCAATTTGGATGGCCAGGTGGTGCTGGAAGGTGAAAAACCCGTGAATGGGCTCTATGCAGTGGGCGAATGTGCGTGCGTTTCGGTACACGGCGCCAATCGTTTAGGTTCAAATTCGCTGCTGGATTTAGTCGTGTTCGGCAAAGCGGCGGGCGATAAAATGGTACTTGAAGTTGCGCAAAATAAAGCACATAAGCCATTGCCGAATAACGCCGCCGAAGCAACACTGGCGCGCATTGCGCGATTGGAATACGCCAACGGCGAGAGTGTCACCGAGGTCGGTGCCGCCATGCGCAAAACCATGCAGACGCACTGTGGCGTATTCCGGTTTCCCGATTTGTTGGCAAAAGGGGTGGGTGAAATTGACGCTGTTGCAAAACGCGTGCAACACATTGTTATCAAAGATAAAAGCCAGGTATTTAACACCGCGCGCGTGGAAGCGCTGGAGCTGGACAACCTGATGGAAGTGGCAATGGCCACCATGCATGCTGCCAATGCGCGCACGGAGAGCCGAGGCGCGCATGCGCGTGAGGATTTTGGCGAGCGCGATGATGTGAATTGGCTTAAACATTCACTTTTTTACAAACAAAACAATACATTGGCTTATAAACCAGTGCGCTTAAAACCACTGACTGTGGAATCTTTTGAACCGAAAAAGAGGGTTTACTAGAATGAAATTTAGCGTTTACAGATACAACCCGGATGTAGACAAAAAGCCCTACATGCAGGATTACGACATCGAACTGCATGAGGAAGACCACATGCTGCTGGATGCGCTGATCCGTATCAAAGAACACGATGAAACGCTGAGTTTACGTAAATCGTGCCGCGAGGGTGTATGCGGCAGTGATGCGATGAATATCAACGGTAAAAATGGCTTGGCCTGCATTACCAAACTTGTGGATTTAGAAGAGCCAGTGGTGTTGCGCCCCATGCCGGGCCTGCCGGTGATACGTGATTTGGTGGTCGATATGACGCAGTTTTTCGAGCATTACAATTCGGTCAAGCCGTACCTTGTGAATAACGACCCGCTGCCTGAGACCGAGCGTCTGCAAAGCCCGGAAGACCGTGCCAAACTGGATGGTCTGTATGAGTGTATTTTATGCGGTGCCTGTACCACGTCATGCCCAAGTTTCTGGTGGAATCCGGATAAGTTTGTCGGCCCGGCAGGTCTGATGCAGGCCTATCGGTTTATTGCAGACTCACGCGACCAGGCGGAAGCCGAGCGACTGGAGAATCTCGAAGACCCTTATCGCTTATACCGCTGCCATAACATCATGAATTGTGTGGAAGTCTGTCCGAAAAAGCTCAACCCGAATGCGGCGATTGCCAAGATTAAAGACCTAAAAATTGAGCGGGCGCGTGAGCGCAAAATAACCAAAAAAGAAATACCAATCAAGGCGTTATAAATGCAGGATAACGAACACATGAATGAAGCAGAACAACGGCGTTTGGCCTGGCGTTGCAGGCGCGGCCTGCTGGAACTGGATATCGTGTTGCAGCGCTTTGTAAATGGGCAATTTAGCACGCTAAGCTTGCGCGAGCAGCATGCATTCGATGCGTTGCTAGAGTTGCCGGACAATGATTTCTGGGCGTTGATCAGTGCAACGGAAACGGCACATGAGAACGGTAGTATGCATGCCGTTGTTACAAAATTAAAAGCTGCTGGAATGAACCCTGATCAGGAGGCGAAATAAAGTGATGATGCATATCGGTGGGCAGGCGCTATCTATAGATGCCCGGGCGTTAGGCGACTACTGGCCTGGCATCCAGCTATATTATCCGCCCGTAAAATACGCGCCCAGTCTGGGCATTTATGAGGATATGGCGCAGGCTGCGGCGCGCATGAAAAAGCATGCGCATTTCACCAATGCGCATACGTTGATTTTTGACCTTGAGGACGGCTGCCGGCAAAAAGAGATGAGCCGTGACTTGCTCCGGCAAGAGTTGCCAGAGCTGCGCAGAGTCAATCAAAACGTCACGATTGCGATTCGCGCCAACCCTTTCCGCACAGACGAATACGAGCTTGATATGCGCCTTGTGTGCGAGATGGCTGAATATATTGATGTTGTGATGCTGGCGAAAGCGGGTGAGGCTTATGGCGCAGCAGAGGTGCGGGATCTATCCAGCTTTCTGTTAAGTATTAATCCGCAAATCACCATTCAGCCGATTATCGAGCATCCGAAATCGCTCAAGATTGCGCCCGAACTCATGCAGTACAACACAGTTAAACACGTGGTGTTTGGTATCCATGATTTCTCCAAGGCCATGGGCATTCATATTACGCCAGAAAACTGGATTGAAGAGCTGCAGTTTTACATGAACCAGCTTATGTTTGAGGCGCGTATCGCGGGCAAGGGCGTGATAGGCGGCGTGGAGACTTTGCTCGGGGCTAATATCATGCCCGAGAAATATTTAGAGCCGCACGATGTGCGCCGTTGGCTGGATTTACATGGCGATAACGAATCGCGCATTGTATACAAACACGCCTGCCAGGAAGCCGCTATGGGGCTTACCGGCAAGCAGGTGATTCATCCTGGGCATATTCATTTGTGTAAAACCGCTTATACACCATCACCCACCGATGTGGCGCAAAAAGTGGCTATTTTAAAAGCAGCGATTGAAGCCGATGCACTGCATGGCGGCGCGATTAAATTTGAAGGCGAGATGCTGGATCCGCCCATGTTCGGCAAGGCGCTGCAAACCTTGCTGCGCGCACATGCTTTACGAGCGCTTAAAACGGCAGATATGGAGTTTGCAGTGCATGTTCTGGAACTGCTACCGGCTCAGGTAGTGCGTCAAAATTGGCCATACGGAGTGCTGCTATGAAAATTCATTTTTCGAGCGAATCGCTGCGTTGTGCGGTGCTCGTTCCCTCGCCGTACAACCACGTACTGTCTCGGGTCCTGTGCTCCGTACGCCTTGCGCTTCATCTCGGAACTCTGAATTTTCTGAAAGTTGATTAATGCAAAAGTTTGAAGAATTTTCTGATTGGGTTTGGAATATTCCTGAATATTTCAATATCGGCGTAGCCTGCACCGATAGGCATCTCGGCACGCCACAAGCCGACAATATCGCCATGATTGTGGAAGATGATACGCTCGGCACCGCGCAAATCACCTTTGCCGAGCTGGCGCGTAAAACCGACCAGTTTGCACAGGTGCTGCGAAACTTAAACGTTAAAGTGGGCGACCGTGTGCTGATTCGCCTGCCGAACAGTTTGGATTACCCGATCGCATTTCTGGGGGCGATGAAGATGGGTGCGATTTCTGTGCCGACATCAACGCTGCTCACGGCTGAAGAAGTGGCTTATCTGGCCAAGGATTCAGGTGCAACCGTGCTGGTGACGGATGCGACAGCCTGGAAAAATATGGAAGAGCAATTGGTGCAAGGGTTAAGGGATACGCCCAATCTATCGCACATCCTGCTCTCGCAAGTCACCCAT
>OEOE01000104.1_pt1 | contig 13442 bp, 13 predicted proteins | sample 1539681 | NCBI WGS metagenome assembly OEOE01 (sample SAMEA3611561, study PRJEB22512) | activated sludge metagenome | biome: Urban; feature: Wastewater Treatment Plant; material: Activated Sludge | place: Slovenia | collected 2012-09-24
GGATAGGGCTGCGCGAAGTATTCCGCCATGATGGTGTTGACCAAGGAAAAATGGCCCAGATCTGTGAGGAAAATATTAATTTTCACGAGGTCAGCCAAGCTGCCGCCCGCCGCCTCGCACACCGCTTGCAAGTTCTGGAACACGCGATGCACTTGCGCTTCGATACCATCCATCAGTTCCATGGATTGCGGATGCAGGCCAATCTGGCCGGACAAATATACCGTGTTACCCACCTTGACGGCTTGCGAATAGGTGCCGATAGCCGCAGGTGCGCTATTAGTCTGAATGATGGTTCTACTCATATCTTGCCTTGCTAAACTGAATAATCTATTGCGCTTTGGCTTTACCTTCTGGAAAACCGCCTTTCAAGCGGTTGATCCGAACAACATCCGGTATCTTGCGCAAATTCCGAATGAGTTCCGCCAGATGCACCCGGTTGCGCACCTGTACTGTGAAATTCAGATTGCAGTACTGGCTTCCATCGGAGTCTTCCATGCTCACACTATCAATATTCGAACCCGCCTCCGCTATGCCAGCCGCCACTTTCGCCAGCACACCACGCTCATCCATTGCGACAATGCGCAGATTGACTTTGAACAGGCGCTTGTTGTCCGTATCCCATTCCACGTCCAGCCATTTGTCCGGATCCAGCCGGAACTTGCGGATAGCCGTGCAATCGTGCGTGTGAATCACCAACCCCTTGTCCTTGTTGATAAAGCCTAAGATCGGATCGCCAGGAATAGGATGGCAACATTGCGCGAACTGTACGGCCATGCCTTCCGAACCACGTATTGTGATGGTATCAAACGATTTGACCGTTTTAGTTTTGGTAACATCCGTTGCTTCCATAAATCCTTGTGTGAGTTGGTGCGCCACCATGACGCTCATACGCTTGCCCAAACCAATGTCAGTCAAAATTTCCTTTTTGTCTTTTGCGCCATAATCACGCAACACTTTTTGCCACTGCTTTTCATCCACATCTGCCGGCTCCACATGCAAAGCACGCAGGGCAATATTGAGCATACGTTCGCCCAACTGTGCGGATTCCGACACCTGCAGTGATTTCAGGTAATGCCGGATATGTGACCTGGCCTTTCCGGTAACGACATAGTTCAACCAGGCCGGATTCGGCTTAGCCAATGATGCAGTAATGATTTCCACATGGTCACCGTTGCGCATCTCGGTCCGCAAGGGTACCAGCTCGTGGTTGATTTTCACCGCCACGCAACTATTACCCACATCGGTATGCACGGCATAGGCAAAATCCACCGCGGTCGCACCTTTCGGCAACGCAAGAATATTACCTTTGGGCGTGAACACATACACTTCGTCCGGGAACAAGTCCACCTTGAAATGTTCCAGAAACTCGTGGCTATCGTCACTCTCGGTCTGGATTTCCACCAGACGCTGCAACCATTGGTGTGTCTGCTGTTGCAATGCGGTCAAATGCGCGTCCTCGGTCTTGTACAACCAGTGTGCCGCTACGCCCGCATCGGCGATATTGTGCATCTCTGTGCTGCGAATCTGTACCTCGATCGGGGTACCATATGGTCCAAACAAGGTGGTATGCAAAGATTGGTAGCCATTGGCCTTTGGGATGGCGATATAATCCTTGAAGCGTCCGGGAATCGGCTTGTACAAGCCATGCAACACGCCCAGCGTCAGGTAGCAGGTCGGCTTGTCTTTAACCAGGATACGGAACCCGTAAATGTCATTCACCTGCGACAGCTTGATATGCTTGCTGGTCATTTTCCTGTAAATGCTATACAGGTGCTTCTCGCGGCCTTCTACGTCCGCTTCCACGCTTTCCTCTTTAAGCCGGTTCTGAATTGCTGCCAGAATCTTGCTGATGACTTCCTTGCGGTTGCCACGCGCTGCCATAACCGCTTTGGCGATGACACGGTAACGATAGGGGTGCATATACCTGAAACTGAGGTCTTCCAGTTCATGAAAAATCAGGTTAAGCCCTAAACGATTAGCAATGGGCGCATAGATCTCCAGCGTCTCGTTGGCAATACGTCTCTGCTTCTCGGGGCGCATCGCCTCCAAAGTTTGCATGTTATGCAAACGATCAGCCAGCTTAACCAGAATCACGCGTACATCCTGGCTCATAGCCAGCAGCATTTTGCGGAAATTCTCGGCCTGCGTCTGTGTGGCGCTTTGCATCTGGATCTTGTCCAGCTTGGTAAGACCATCCACCAGACTCGCTACCTGCTTGCCAAATTTTTCACCGATCTCGGTACTATCGATCCCGGTATCTTCCACTACATCGTGCAGCAAAGCTGCCATCAGCGTGGGCACATCCATATGCAGCCTAGCCAAGATGCTGGCTACCGCAATGGGGTGTGTAATATAGGGCTCGCCGGTTTTGCGTGTTTGTCCGGCATGTGCGTGAGCGCTGTAACGATACCCGGCCAGAACGTATTCCACATCGGCCGGGCTGAGGTAAGCTTTGAGAAGAGTAAGAAAATCCGCAATTAGCGGATCGGCATCCTGCGCCGCCGCAGGCACCGGTTCGGGTAATTGGACGGCAGCGTTTACCATGGTAGCTACTGCATAAATATAGCTAAGCTAATGCTGAACGCGTGCAAGGATTTCCAGCCCGACTTTACCCGCAGCGATTTCACGCAATGCCATCACTGTAGGCTTGTCACGCTGGCCATGCCCACTCACCAACGGGTCGGAGCCATTCGCAATCTGGCGTGCGCGAACTGCGGCCACTAAGGTCAATTGGAAGCGGTTGGGAATCTTTTCCAAACAATCATCTACGGTAATACGTGCCATCATTCATCTCCAAAATATCTTTAGTATCGCTTTTAAGTCAGTTCTTTAATCAACGCGGTATGGCGTGTTACTTGTGCTTGCAACCTGAGCCGCTGTGTACGGACAATGGCCAGCAAATCCTGTAAAGCCTCGTCAAAATCATTGTTGATTGTAACATAGTCGAACTCTGCCACATGCCGCATCTCCTCACGCGCAGCCGCCAGGCGCATGGCAATCACCTCCGCGTTATCCTGCCCGCGTCGGCTCAAGCGCTCGGCCAGCGTCTCCATCGAAGGCGGCAAAATGAAAATGCTGACCGCCTGCGGGAAAAGCCTGCGGATTTGCGCGGCGCCCTGCCAATCAATCTCCAGGATCAAATCATAACCCTCTGCCAATGCAGACTCTACCGCGCTTTGCGAAGTTCCGTAACGTGCGCCATGGACTGAAGCGGACTCCAGAAAACCGCCCCCATTCAAAATTTCAGTAAATGCCGCCTCATTCACAAAATGGTAATGCACACCGTTTTTTTCACCTGGCCTGGGTGCGCGTGTCGTATGTGAAATGGAATGCCTGACATTGGCATCTTTAGCCAGCAATGCGTTAACCAAGCTGGTTTTGCCAGCCCCTGACGCAGCAGTGATAATAAATAAATTGCCCGAAATCATGCCGCCATTTTACTCGATATTTTGAATCTGTTCGCGCATCTGCTCGATCAACACCTTGAGCTGCATGGAAACCTGCGTGGTTTGAATAGCGACCGATTTTGAGCCCAGCGTATTGGCTTCGCGGTTCATTTCCTGCATCAAAAAATCCAGCCGTTTGCCCACCGCATTGCCTGCTGCCAGAATACGTTTGACCTCACTGATATGCGCTTCCAGCCGAGACAGCTCTTCATCCACATCAATCCGCTGCGCGAACAGTACGATTTCCTGCCGGACACGCTCTTCATCCAATGTCAGCTGCACTTCTTTCAGTTTATCCGTCAATTTGGTCTGGTATTGTTGAATTAGGTCAGGCATCAAAGGCTTGACGATTTGCACTTGCACTTCAACTTCTGCCAGCCGTGCCAGTATCACGGTTTTTAGTTTCTCGCCTTCGCGCTGCCGTGCAGCAATCAGGTCATTCAACGCCCCTTCCAGCAAGGCTTTCAGGTCGGTTTCTAATGCTCCTTCGTCCGTTGTATGCTTCAGCAACACCCCTGGCACCTTCAACACTTCCAGTACATTGACTGGCTGCACATGCCCAAAATACTTAGAAACTACCTCGGCAGTCTCCGCCAGCTGCTGCAGCACTGTTTCGTCCAGCGTAGGCACATTACTTAACGATGCCGCTGGCACAAAACTTAGGCGGCAATCCACTTTGCCACGCCCTAGCCGTGCAGCAATCTGCTCTCTCAACATAGGCTCGAAGCTGCGCATGGACTCGTCCATTTTGAACGATAATTCAAGGTAACGATGATTCACGGCGCGCAGCTCAAGCATTAACACACCATCTTGAGTGGCGTATTCTTGCGAAGCAAAGCCTGTCATACTCAATATCATAGTTTCAAATCTTAAAGTAATTTGTCATAATTGTACCAAACGCTTATGATTTTATGCGAAAATACTACTCAAGTGATTAACTAGATTGTTATAATTGCACAATGGCCAGTTCCAAAAATCAGGCTCTACCTATCGGCTACATGCTGCAAGACTACATTATCACCAAAGTCTTGAGCTCTGGCGGCTTCAGCTTTGTCTATCTGGCGCAAGATCTGGATAAGAACATCATCGCCATCAAGGAGTACATGCCCACAGGTTTAGCCTTGCGTATGGAAGGCGCCACGGTATTGCTTGATTCCGACGATGATGCGGCAACATTCAAGCATGGCTTGAAATGTTTCTTCGAAGAAGGTTTGGCGCTCGCCAAGATCGACCACAAGAACATCGTGCGCGTGACCAATTTCTTCCGCGAAAACAATACCGTATATATGGTGATGCAGTACGAGCGCGGCAAATCCCTGCAGGATTACATTCTGGCACAGCCGGAGCCGGTCAGCGAAAAGTTTGTCCGACGCGTGTTCGGCGAACTGCTGAATGGCCTGCGCGAAGTACATACCCAAAAACTGTTGCATCTGGACATCAAGCCCGCCAACATTTACATCCGTATGGACGGTTCGCCGGTATTGCTGGATTTCGGTTCCGCCCGGCAGACATTGACGCAGAATCAACCTAAACTCTCACCCAGCTACACACCGGGCTTTGCCCCGCCGGAGCAATATTTCGAGCGCCAGAAGTTAGGGCCATGGAGTGATATTTACAGCGTAGGTGCCAGTATGTATTCCTGCCTGGCGCGATCAGCACCTATCGCCGCCAACCAGCGTGTACAAAAAGACACTTTGGTGCCAGCCGTCAAATTGGGCAAAGGTGTCTACAGCGAACAGTTGTTAAGCATTATTGACCATTGCCTGAAGCTGGATTACATGCAACGCCCGCAAAGTGTCTTCTCACTGCAGAAAGAACTGCTGAAGAACGTAGAACCTTTGCCACAAAGAAAGCCCGGCATCACCCACAAAATAAAAGCCGCGCTAATTAAATCTCTTTAAAAATGCACTGAACCGTAATAACCAAGATGAAATTCACCATTTACCAAAATAGCCGCCAAGGGCCAAGACCATACAATCAGGACAGGTTGGCCTATTCTTACAGCAAAGATGCCATGTTGCTGGTTCTGGCAGACGGTATGGGTGGGCACCGTCATGGCGAAGTCGCTGCCCAGTTGGCTGTCAAAACATTGACCGACGCTTTTCAGCGTCTGGCGGTACCTTCCCTGAACAGCCCGGCAAAATTCTTGACCGATCATATCCAGCAAGTACACGATATGATCGAAAGCCTGACACAAACACAGGATTTGCTCGAGTCGCCCCGAACTACAATCGTAGCAGCGATCATCCAACGTGGTTATCTCTATTGTGCCCATGTAGGTGATTCTCGCTTATACCATTTCCGCAACGGGCACTTACTATTCCGTACCGAAGATCACTCTGTAGTGCAATCACTTTACAAAAAAGGATTAATCAGTCGCGCTGACATGGCCACACACCCTTATAAAAATAAAATCTATAATTGTCTGGGTGGTGAAACAGCACCGCAAATTGATCTTTCTAACCGTATTGAATTAATGGAAGGCGACACCGTCCTGTTGTGCACCGATGGAGTCTGGGGTGTCATTGATGACCAGCAAATCAAGGAAATCCTGCATGCCTCCCGCGATATTACCGAAGCTACAAACAAGCTGCTTGACAGTGCCGAGTTTGCCAGCGACGAGCGAGGCGACAATATGAGCGCCATTGGCCTGCAATGGGGAGAGCGTATTGAAAGCCAAGTCACCATCTCTACCCAATTGATGCCTTTAGGTGAAACTACTACTATCATTAATCCGGTCACCCACCAAGTAGATGGCGGCAACGCAGCCAATGACCTGTCTGATGACGACATTGAAAACACCATTGCCGAAATTCAAGCCGCATTGATACGTACACAGCAAAAAATCGGCTTTTAACCTTTATCCATTGGCTTATAATGCGCTTTTAAACAAAAGCGATCCCTTATGACCCAAATCCCGGCAACACGCCCCAGCGGACGCAGCCAACACCAGTTGCGCAATATCGAGATCTTCCGCCATTACACCAAGCATGCGGAAGGCTCTGTGCTCATCAAGTTTGGCGACACGCACGTACTGTGCACCGCCAGCGTGGATGAAAAAGTACCCGGCTTCCTCAAAGGCAAAGGGCAAGGCTGGGTCACGGCCGAATACGGCATGTTACCGCGCTCTACCGGCCAGCGCATGGACAGAGAGGCCGCCAAAGGCAAACAATCCGGCCGCACACAGGAAATCCAGCGCCTGATAGGCCGCAGCCTGCGCGCCATTATTGATATGGAAAAGCTAGGTGAACGCACCATTCAAATCGACTGCGATGTGATTCAGGCCGACGGTGGCACGCGCACCGCCAGTATCACAGGCGCCTATGTCGCCTTGCACGATGCGATCAGCGCACTGCTTGAGAAAGGCTTGATTGCGGAGTCGCCGCTCAAAGACTCCGTCGCTGCCATTTCGGTGGGCGTTTATCAAGGCATGCCTGTGCTCGATCTGGACTATCTGGAAGACTCTGGATGTGATACCGACATGAATGTGGTGATGACGGGCAAAGGCGGTTTTGTGGAAATCCAGGGAACCGCCGAAGGTGAACCTTTCAGCGGCGAGGCAATGCAGCTCATGTTACAACTTGCGAAGACAGGCATACAAACGCTCTCGCAGATACAAAAAACGACTTTAGGGCTGTAACCATGTCCTTGCCATTCAAACAGCTTGTAATTGCCAGCGGCAACCAAGGCAAAATCCGCGAAATCGCACACGTGCTAACACCTTTCGAGATTGAAATCCTGCCACAATCACAATTCAATGTGCCGGAATGCGAAGAGCCATTCTGCACGTTTGTGGAGAACGCCTTGGCCAAAGCGCGCCACGCCAGCAAACACACCGGTCTTCCTGCGCTGGCAGATGATTCCGGCCTGTGTGTGAATGCCCTGCAAGGCGCGCCAGGCGTGCTTTCTGCGCGCTATGCTGGCAAAAACCCGCCCAACAGTTTGCTGACGCAGGATGAGCGCAACAATGACAAATTGTTGCAGGTGATGAGCAATGTTTCGGATCGTCATGCGCATTTTTATAGCGTGATTGTGCTAGTGCGCCACCCGGAAGACCCGCAGCCCATTATTGCCGAAGGCACTTGGCAAGGCGAGATTCTGCGCGAATATCGCGGCAATGATGGCTTTGGTTATGACCCGCTGTTTCTGGATTTGAAAACCGACAAGACCGTAGCAGAGCTGCCGCTGGACGTGAAAAGCCGCATCAGCCACCGCGGGCAGGCATTGCAAAAGCTGCTGCAAAAACTGGAAAGGCTATCACATGAGTCAGCCTAAAAAATTGGGTACTGAGTGGCCAAAATGGGTGCGTGACGATGGTAGCGTGGTTTCCTGCACCGAGAAGGTCAAAGTCATGGCCGAGAACTTTGATGAGCTAAAACAGATTGCCCAAGACGCGCTGGAAGACGGTTTGCTGATGGAAGTGAGCGAGCAGCAAATGCGCGAAGCGCTGCATGCGCTGGTGGAAAGTCTGGTAAATCCTTACCAAAAACCATGATTCCAATTTATCCGGAAGCATCCCTGCAAGCCAAGCAGGATGCGGCTTCCAGCGGCATTAAAAACCCGCCGCCACTCTCGCTGTACATTCATATCCCCTGGTGTGTGCGCAAATGCCCGTATTGCGATTTCAACTCGCACGAGGCGCGGCAGGATATGCCCGAACAGCAGTATGTAGATGCGCTGATTGCCGATTTGGAGCAAGCTACACCGAATATCTGGGGGCGCAAAATACGCAGTGTATTTTTTGGCGGCGGCACGCCCAGCCTGTTTTCGGCAGAATCGATTGACCGTATCTTGAGCCAGGTGCGAGCGCTCACTCCGCTGGAATATGGTGCCGAGATTACACTGGAAGCCAACCCCGGCACCGTGGATATTGCCCATTTCCAAGGGTATTGGGAGGCAGGTATCAACCGGCTTTCGCTCGGTATCCAGAGTTTTAACCCGCAGCATTTGCAAGCCTTGGGGCGCATACACGACCGCGAACAGGCTTTGGAAGCGGTGGCTTTGGCCATGCAGATTTTCTCGCGCGTGAACCTGGATGTGATGTATGCGCTTCCCAAGCAAACTTTGGATGAAGCGCTTACGGATGCCAAAACGGCATGCGAGCTGGCGCCTTCGCACTTGTCCTTCTACCATTTGACATTGGAGCCGAATACACCTTTTCACCGCACGCCCCCGCCCTTGCCGGACGATGACACCTCGGCCGAAATGCAAGTGAAAATCGAGGAAATGCTGGCGCAACATGGTTACGATCACTACGAGACTTCCGCCTTTTGCAAACCCGGTCAGCAGGCGCGCCATAATGTGAATTACTGGACCTTTGGCGACTACCTAGGTATCGGGGCTGGCGCGCATTCCAAACTGACTTATCACGACCAAATCACGCGCGAAACCCGCCCCAAACACCCAAAACAGTACATGCAGCAAGCGCTGGCGGGCAATGCACGCGAGCAGATGTGGGCAATTAAAACTGCGGATTTGGGTTTCGAATTTATGATGAATGCGCTACGGCTGACAGGTGGGTTTGACCCGGCCTTGTTCCAGATGCGCACAGGCCTGCCCTGGGAGACAATATCCATGCGGGTTGCAGAGGCATCGAAACTGGGGTTGCTAGAAGTATCGCACGGCTTGGTGTGCCCTACGCTGCAAGGCCAGCGCTTCTTGAACGATTTACTGGAATTATTTCTAAATTAAATCAGTCACTTGTTAAATCTTTACGCACATCCAGCACCCCTATCAGAGTAAGGATTTCATCCAGCACCGCCTGACCAAAGCCGCCGCGTTCGCCATTGCGGTTGTCGTTAATCAGGTTCTGCAGGTATAGCCTGGCTTCATCGTCCGGCCAGACGCTGTAAAGCTTTTCTATGATATGGGGAAAATCTTCTAGCGTTTCAGGCACAACCAAGGCCACCTCATGCTGCTCCCACAATGGAGTGATGATATTGAAGGTCTGATGTATTGATTCGGCATAATGCTCAAAATCTTTCTTCATGCCGAGTTGCTTGAAAATTTCCAGCAGATATAACCAAGGCCGAATAGAAAGCTTTGGACGAGCGTCGATGTGCGTTTTCAAATGCGCGATAGCCTCTTCATAGCGACTGACACTCGCCAATAACCTGGCTTCTTCCAGCACCTCTTGCGCATCCGCATCGTGGTTTATTCCTTTCATCTCCGCGCCTGTATCCTGCAAAGCATCCTGACCCAAGTCCGGCAATCCGCCATCTATCCAGGCGCTGTCAGAAACCATCTCGCTGGCCTCTACACTATCTGTCTGTACCAGCGGAGCTTCATTCGACCTGCGTCGAGATTTTTTCAGAAACCAGAGTCCTGTTAACACCGACAAGGTAAAACCAAGCAAAGCCGGCATCCACAAGGAATGCAGATAGTTTTGCCAGAACATGGTAGGCGCCTGGTTGGCTGCTGGCACCGTCTGTGTACTAACACTCGGTGGAGCGTCAATTTTGACAGTCTCCGCAGGCTGGTTGTGCTCAGGCTGTGCTCGCTGCAGGGCATTATCAAACAACCGCTTCAAATCCTGCAGCTTTTGCTGTAGCCGTGCCAGTTGTTGATTCAGTTTCGTGATTTCTTCTTTCAAAAAGCCGTTGCGAGATAGCAAGTATTGATACTGCTCCAACAACCCGGACATTGCTTTGCTTTGCAATGACTGAATCCCGTAACTCATTTTCAATCTTTCCGCAGGCAATTTTTTATGAATGGGGCGCGCATGGGCAAATGATTTAAGCGTTGGCACACGCAAAGGCGTTAAAGCAGCGAATCGATCATCTGCACTTAGCCCAGGATATTCCTTGGCGTTCAAGCGCAAGGCTTTCTGCACAAACAACTGCTGCATGCCTGCTTGTCTGGGATAAAACAATTGCGCCAAATCGCGCAGACTCTCGTTGGGCAACATGGGCCATGCCATGCTGTCTTTGTCTTCCTGAATGGCCTTAATTTCCGGTATTGCACCGGTTTCAGCAAACACGCTGACATGCAACACCAGCAACAGTGCTGCTATCATTCCCCCGATTTGCCTGTTATTTAAAATAGTCACGATAATTAATGGTTTTAACGACTATTTTAAGGAAGCAATTTCTAAGCCAGCTTACTCCTTGCTTCCTTAATCACGCCTCTTACTCGCTCCGGCGCCGTCCCGCCCACATGATTGCGGCTGGCGACGGAACCTTCCAGTGTCAGCACATGATAGATATCTTCATCTACCATGCCGGAAAACTGCCGCAACTCTGGCAAAGACAAATCCGCCAGGTCGCAACCTTTATTGACGGCAAACTTCACCGCCAGCGCCACAGCTTCATGGGCATCGCGGAACGGCATGCCTTTTTTTACCAGATAATCTGCCAAGTCGGTTGCGGTAGAAAACCCTTCCAGCGCAGCCTGACGCATATTGGCTTTGTTCACCGTAATACCACGTAGCATGTCGGCATAAATACGCAAAGTCACCAATAGGGTATCGGCCGTATCAAACAGCGGCTCCTTGTCTTCCTGGTTGTCTTTGTTGTAAGCCAGTGGCTGGCTTTTCATCAGCGTGAGCAACGCCACCAAATGACCATTCACACGGCCGGACTTGCCGCGTACCAGCTCCGGCACATCCGGGTTTTTCTTTTGCGGCATGATGGAAGAGCCCGTGCAGAAACGGTCCGCAATATCAATAAAGCCGAAGCGTGGCGATGACCACAGAATCAGCTCCTCGGAAAAACGCGACAGATGCGTCATCAGCAATGCGCTGGCGCTGGTAAATTCAATCGCAAAATCGCGATCACTCACTGCATCCAACGAGTTCTGGCAAACACCGTCAAACCCCAGAATCGCGGCGACTTTTTCACGGTTTATCGGGTAGCTGGTACCCGCCAGCGCGGCTGCCCCCAGTGGCAATTGATTGATACGCTTGCGCGCATCGGCAAAACGGCCGACATCACGTTGCAGCATCTCGAAATAAGCCATCAGATGATGGCCAAATGTGACCGGCTGCGCCACCTGCAAATGGGTAAATCCAGGCATGATGGTATCAGCATGCACCTCGGCCAGATCCAGAATACTCAGTTGCAGCTCGCGTATCGCGTTCAGCACTTCATCCACCGTGGCACGCAACCATAAACGCACATCTGTCGCCACCTGGTCGTTGCGGCTGCGACCGGTGTGCAAACGCTTGCCCGCATCGCCAATCTTGTCGGTCAAGCGTTTCTCAATATTCAGATGCACATCTTCCAGATCTAGCGACCATTCGAACGTGCCTGCCTGAATCTCTGCCAGAATCTCGCTCAGGCCACGCTCTATCATCTTCACGTCATCTGCAGAAATAATGCTCTGCTCGCCCAGCATTTGTGCGTGCGCCAGCGAACCTTGGATATCAAACGGTGCCAGGCGTTTATCGAAATTGACCGAAGCGGTGTATTGCTTGACCAGCTCAGCCACAGGCTCGCTGAAGCGGCCAGACCAAGCTTTACCTGCACTGGTGTTAGAAGAGTTTTTGTCGTTGGATGATGTCACGGGTGAATATTTTCGTTTACTGTGATTGTGAAAATTTGTTTAATAATAATATACTTACGGCATATATTAACCATGTCATTATAGCAAGATTCTCGCTCGGCACACGATTAACGAAAAACAAGGGTACCAAGTGCGTAAAAACAGCCGTCTTCCCAACCTGCTTAATCTGGGCATTTTCCTGCGCATACTGCTGGCAGTGAATCTGCTAATGGCCATTGCCGCTATCGTACTAAGCCAACAACTGAGCGAATTTTTGCCTATCTTTACCTCGCTTGCCGCCGTTGTCGAGCCGATTTTACTGCTAAGCCTGATCTGCCTGTACCTGCTGTTCCCACTGCTCAATAAAATGCCTTATAAGCACGGCGTCGCCGTAATCCTGCTGGCAGTCGCTGCAATCACCGCGTTGTTCTGCTTAACCATCAACCGGCTTTTTGTATTCGAGGCTTCGCTAAACGTGTCACGCGCCGTATTGCTGGCACTAATTGCAGCCGCTCTGGTGCTATATTATTTTCATCTGATGCAGCGCGCTTATTCACCGGCCATTGCCGAAGCGCGTTTGCAGGCTTTGCAAGCCCGTATCCGCCCGCACTTTCTATTCAACAGCATCAATGCGGTTTTATCGCTGATCCGCAGCCAGCCAAAACGTGCGGAAACCGCATTGGAAGACCTGTCCGATCTATTTCGCGTGCTGATGGGCGACAACCGAGAGCTAGTGCCGCTAAGCCAGGAGATTGCGCTTTGCAAGCAGTACCTGAATATTGAAAAACTGCGCCTGGACGAACGCTTGCAACTGGATTGGCACATCGATGAATCCACGCTTGGCGCATTGATTCCGCCCCTGATATTGCAACCGCTGCTGGAAAACGCGGTATATCATGGCATAGAACCCATGGAGAATGGCGGCAAGATTATGATCGACATTTCCAGCAAACATCAGGATTTGCTGATCGACATCAGCAACCCATATGCGCCGGAGAAAGACCACCATAGCGGCAACAAGATGGCGCTCAAGAACATCAAGGAACGCCTGCAGCTGCATTTTGATCTGGAAGCCAGCCTCGTGACACATCAACAGGGTGGCCGCTACCACGTATTTATCCGCATGCCACAACAAAACCAACCATGACCGAAACGGCTTCCAGTATCCGTATCCTGATCGCAGACGATGAGCCCCCGGCCCGTAGCCGCCTGCGCGATCTGCTGGAAGAAATCCCAGATACACAAATCGTGGCAGAAGCCAAAAACGGCAAGGAGGCGATCGAGCTGGCCGCCTTGCACAAACCGGAAGTGATTCTGCTGGATATCCGCATGCCGGTAATGGACGGACTGGAAGCCGCGGCGCATATGCAGAAGCTGGTACCCAAACCCCTGGTGATTTTCACCACGGCATACGATGCTCACGCCATTCAGGCGTTTGATTTGAACGCGATTGATTACCTACTGAAACCTATCCGCGCGGAGCGCCTGCAGACAGCGTTGCACAAAGCGCAGGCG
>OEOE01000106.1_pt1 | contig 13421 bp, 3 predicted proteins | sample 1539681 | NCBI WGS metagenome assembly OEOE01 (sample SAMEA3611561, study PRJEB22512) | activated sludge metagenome | biome: Urban; feature: Wastewater Treatment Plant; material: Activated Sludge | place: Slovenia | collected 2012-09-24
GGCCGGCTTGTTGGGATTGCTGGACGAGGTGACGTTGAGCTTATAGATGTAGGTCTGGCCGACGGTCAGGGTGAGGGGCTTGGTGCCCAACTCACGGCCGCCGTGGCCCAGCAATTGCAGCCCCTCGGTGGGCGGCGTGCCTTTTTCGTAGCGATACCAGCCCATTGCGCCCAGACGCCGCCAGCCGGCTACCGGTTGCAGCGCGTTGCCGGCGTCGAAGTGCCCTTGCCAGCGCACCATGATGCCGATGCCCGGATTTTTGGTCAGCGCCATATTGTTGATGGTGATGGGCACGGTCACGGTGTAATCGCGCCAGGAGAGGTCACCGATGGCGATCAGCCGGTCGAAGCCCATGATCGGGGCGCGGGCCTTGCCGGCCTCGATGTTCCACAGGCCATCGACCACCTGGGCCACGTCGTTGACTTTCGTACCCCCGGCCCAATTGATGGTGTAGGTTCCCGGCGTCCAGGCCCCGGCAAAGGGCTGGTAATTGACGGTGACGACGGCCTGCCCCACACCGGCGGCATTGTCGGTGGCCGTGATGAGCACCGTGTTATTGCCCGGCAGCAGGTCGGTGTAGTCGAGTTCGATGTTGAAATCGCCGGCATCGATCAGGCGGCTGCTGTTGGGACCGATGGACAGCGTTTGCGACGGGCCGCCGTTGAGCGTATAGCTCAGGCTGACCAATTGCGCCGTGCTGGTGACCTTGCCGACGATGTTGACCCATTTTTGCGGGTCGCCATCGGGGCCGAAGGTCTGATTGGGGCCGTACCAGACGGCAATCAGCGGCGCATTGGGCGACGCGGGCGCGGCCGCGGGCGGCGGCGCGGGGGCCACCGCCTTGGGGCCGGCCACTGCGCCATTGGACAGCGGCGGGATGGACGTGTCGTTCAGTTCGGCATCCGTCACCGGGGCGGAAGTGGGCGCGGCGGGGCGGGTTTGGGCCGCCGGGGCTTTGGCGCCGGCCAGGGCTGTCAGGCTCAGCAGCCAGATTAGGACAACGCCGGCGCTCATGGATAGGGCTGGTCTTTTCATTTTCCTCACACGCTCCCTCTCCGCTTCCAAAGCCGTAGCTCGGTTTGGCCGAGTTCGGCTCGGCCGGGCCTGGTCAGGCTCGTCCGGCAGCACTTACCGGATTATGGAGAGAATAAGCAAAGTCGCCAATGGAAACAGGACGCCCGGTCGTCGGACACCCAAGGTGTCCGACGACCGGAACGCCACTCCGGCCGGGCTGCCAACTGCTGGAACGGCCCGGCCCCGGAACATGCCCGACAGGCGGCGCGGCGGCGGGAAGTCAGTCGCCGCCGCGCCGCCGGGCTTACGGTCGGTCAACGATCATCGGCAGGGCCAGCAAGTGCTGGATAGCCCCCTGCTCGAAGTTGGCAACAATGTCCATATCGCCCAGGACACTGACGTTGCGTACCGGGTTGGAGCCGGACAGATCGCCGCCCCAGCCGGTAAAGCTCCAGCCGTTGGCCCCGGTGGCAGTCAGCGTCACCGGCTCGCCACAGTAGTAGCCTTCCTTGTTCGGCGACACTTTCACGTTGCCGCTGCCCAGAATGTCGATGTTGATGGCGTAGCGGCTGTCTTCCGGCTCGATGGGCGAGGCGGTGTTGAAGAAGTAGTCGACGACGGCCGTGTGGGCCGGCGTCTCGCCCTTATAGGTCGTGTTGCCGGCAAAGACGCCGACGTGTTTCACTTCCGTCTGGAAGGTGAACTCGGCGCTCTTGATCCAGTCGCCGCCTTCCAGCTTGTACCACTGCTGCCAGTCGTTGCCGGAGCGGACGACGCGCATGTAGAGCGGCACATCCACGTCGATCAGGCGCGTCTTGTTGCTGATGTTGCCGGGCACCAGATTCTTGACCGTGGCCGCGTAGACAACGACCTCCGGCGGCAAGTCGGGATAGGTGCGCAGATAGAAGTCGAAGCGCATGAAGTTCTGTTCATCCTGCTCGATGACCAGCCCCTGAATGGCCCCGCCCTCGGTCAGGATGGAGTCGAACTTGACCTCGATGGTGAAGTCGGTGTTGTTCGACGGTTGCATCAGGCGCGGCACGTCGATGCCGGTCGTCGGCCAGATGTTGTGCACCGCGCCTTCCGGCACGGAGATCTCCACCTGGGAGCCGGAGACGGTGTGGTCAGAATCGTCCAGCGGATCGACCCACGTCCAGATGTTACTCAGTTCGCAGGCGCTAAAGTCGTCGGAGATGAGGCCGGACGAGGCGCTGGTGGAGAACGACAGATTGTCGGAACTCACCGAGTGGCCGAACTCGTCCTCAGAGGTGATCTGGAAGAAGTAGAGCGTCTCCGGCGACAGGCCGGACAGCACCACCTCGTGTTCAGTCACCAACGGCTCTTCGCTGACCGACCCATCTTCGTAGAACTCCGTCTCGCCGTAATCGACCTTGCTGTTGCCGGGCACGTCGGTCGTCCAGGTAACGCGGGCCAGCGTGCCGCCGGGCAGCACCTCGACGTCGTATTCCAGGATTTCGATGGGCGTCAGATCGGGAATGAACAACGCTTCGAGGGTGAAATCCTGGGTGATGGCGAGTAACAACGGCGCTTGCGTGCTTTCCACGTCGCCGCTCCACAGGGCGAACTCATACCCGGAATCGGGCACGGGGGTCAGCGTCACCACGTCGCCATAGACGTAGGCGTCCTTCTGCGGTTCGATGGTGACCGCGCCAGGGCCTTCGGTCGTGACGGTGACGGCGTAGGTCTGCTGATTGAAGGTGGCGGTGATCGCCATGTGGTCGATAAAGGTCAGCGTGTTGCTGATCGCCTCGCCGCTCAGATCGCCAGACCAACCGGCGAACAGCCAGCCGTCATCGGCCACAGCCTCGACCGTGACTTCTTCGCCGTGGCCGTAGGTCTCCTTGTCGGGGTTCTTCACCACGCCGTTGCCGGAGGAATCGCCCACGCCGTTGTTGACGACGGTAATGTCCAAATCATACTGGTTCTGCACCAGATGGGCCAGGGCCAGCACGTCCTGGGTCATGGTGATGGTCGTTTCCAGGTCGGTGCCGCTGATGCCCTCCCCTTCCCAGCCGACAAACGTCCAGCCCGGTTCGGGGGTCACGGTGAGGGTCACTTCGTCGCCGTAGAGATAGGTAGGCTGCATCGGGTCGACCGTCAGCGTGCCGCCCGCGCCCACGCCGTCGGCGATGATGAGCGCCTCCAGCGTGTAGGCGTCCTCTTCAAACGTGGCGGTGATATCCATGTTGCCGGTGACGGGCACGATGGTCGTCGCATCGACGCCGCTCCAGCCGTTCGACCAGCCCGTGAAGCTCCAACCGGGAGTGGGGATGGCCTGCAAGGTCACCTGGTCGCCATAGTGGTAGGTGCCTTGGTCGGGCGTCCTGGTGACCGTGCCGCCAATGCCGTTGCCCAGACTCTCGACGGCCACGTTCATGGTGTAGAGGGTGTCGTTGGTGAAGGTGGCGACGACGTTGAGCGTTCTGGTCAGGGTGATGGTCTCGGATAGATCGGTGCTGGTGATGTCTCCGCTCCAGCCGGCGAAGTCCCAGTCGAGGGCGGGAGCGGCCGTCAGGACGACCGTCTCGTTGCAATCGTAATTGGCCTTCTGCGGCGAGCGGGTCACCTCGCCCTCGCCGACTTTGGTCACATTGACCGAGATGCCCGGGTCGTCGCCGCTCAGCGGCTGGGCCAGGTTCTCGAAGTAGTCGATGTTAGCCGTGAAGGCCGGGCTGGGGCCGGTGTTGCCGGCGAACACGCCGATCTGGCTCATCGTCAGGGTGCGGGTGATGGTCGTCGCCAGCGCAAAGTTCACGCCGTCGGTGGAGTATTGCACGTTCCAGAAGCTGCCGGCGCGATTCACCCGCAGGTAATTGGCCGCGCCCTGGGTCACCAGCGTCGAGGAAAGCAGCACCGGGTTGTTGTTGATGCTGCCGATGACGGTCACACTGTCGGTGTTGGGGCCGTCGTTCTGATAGTTGAAGCGCAGCCAGTTGTTGACGTCTTGCTGGACGAAGATGCCCATGGACTGGGACTTTTTGGTGACGACCGAGTCGAACTTGACCTCCACGTCGAAGTCCTGATCGGTGACGAACTGCATCAGGCGCGGCGCTTGTAACCCCTGTTTCCATATGTCGTGGGGCGTGCCGGAAGCCACGGCGATCTGTGCCCCCGTGCCGGTCATGGTCAGGATGGAGTCACCCTTGGGGTTGATGTAGGACCAGACGGATGTATCGAGCGTACAGGAGCTGAATTCGGCCGACTTGATGGCCCCGGGGTCGCGCTTGGTGTGGAAGACCATGTTGGGCGTGGTCGTCGGGTTGGAATTGAAATCGGTGGCCGACAGGCGGAAGTTATAGGCCGAATCGGCCTGCAAGCCCTCCAGCGTGACCGAGTGCTGCGTCACCAGGGCGCTGTCGGTGACGGCCGGCTTCTCGTAGGCGGTGGTCAGGCCGTATTCCAGCTTGGTGGTGGCGGCCTCGTCGGTCGACCAGGTAATCGTCACCGACGTATTGGTCGTGTCGGCGTTGACGTTGAAGATGGCCGGCGGGGTCAGATCGGGCGGCTCGGTGGTGAAGGAATACTCCACGGCCGAGGGCATGCAATTGCCCCACAGGTCGCAAGCGTAGATGGTGACGGTGACCGGCGCGTTGGACCCGAACGGGACGTCCGGCGTGTAGGACACCAGCAGGTTTGTCACCGGGCCGGACGTGTCCGGCTCGACAGGTTCATCGTTGACGAACATGACGATCGTGTCGACGTCGACGCCCGCCCCCTGGTCGCCCAGCCGGATGGTGATCGGCCCGAAGACGTCCACGTTGGTGGCCGACGGGGCCGGGTTGCGGGCGACGATGAAGGGGGGCAGGCCATCGGGGCCGCCCGTCCCCACGCCCCGCAGGACGATCATCGGGCCGGGATACTCCACGGCCGTCCCCGAACCGGCGTTGTAGAGAAAGGAAAGCGCGTTGTCGCCTGCATGAAGCAGTTTTTCGTCGAACTCGCGCACGCCCGGCTCCCAATCTTCGCCGACACCGTACTCCTTCTGGCGGATGCTGGCCGGCTTGGAGCCATTGATGGAGTAGTAGGGCCGGTTCCAGTAATTACCCACCAGATAGGCTTGCTCATAGAGGGTGTTATCGAAGTCGGCGGGCATGGGAAAGTTGTAGCTGACGATGTCGGGCCGCGAGCCGCCCATGTGCAGGCCGAAGTCTGTGAAGTCGGGCATGGTGTAGGCCGCGATCGGGTAGTAGCGCAGCAGCTTAAAGTCGGGCGTCACGCCACCGGCCGCTTCGCGCACGTTGCCCTTGCTGTCCAGCAGCCGGATCTTGAAGCGCACGCCGGGCTGATTGACGATATAATCGACCTTCCAGTTGACGCTAACATCAATGCCCGCGGCCGAGTTGTTTTCGGTTACGAGCACGTTGCCGATGTTGCCGAGTGTGCTGCCGGTCTTCAAGGGGTTACTACTTTTGCCGCCAGGGTTCCAGTTGTTGCGCTGGACGCTGTGCCAGTCGCGCGTTATGCCGTCGTTGTCATCGTCGTAGCCCTCGTAGTAGGCGTGGAACTCGACAATATCACCCAGGATGTCGCTGTCCCCATCGACGTTGGGGCCAATGTGGGCCTTTAAGGTCAACAGATTATTGTTGACGATCAGGTTGCCGCCGGCGCCGGCCGGCGTCACCACGCCCGAATCGGCGGTGATGTCAAGCAGATCGCCATCGGGCGGCGTCACATCGCTGCCCCCCACGCCGACCAGCGGGTGATCGGCGTCGTGGTAGATGCGCACGGCCACGTCGTAGATGTGGTACTTGGCCGCCTCGCCCCAAAAGAGAAAGAGGTTTGTCCCCGTCTGTAACGAGGCCAACGGGATATCGATGGTCCAGTGCGTGTGGCTCCAGTCGTAGCCGCTCGGCGGTGTATAGATCGTCGGCAGACCATTGATGCGCAGGCGCGGGCTGATCTGGTCATCCGTGCGCCACATATCGACGTAGAGTTCGGCCCGCAGCGCGCCGGAAAAGTCGTCGAGGATGGGCAGTTCCATCTCCTTCGGACATTTGCCCAGCCCTTCGGGTTCGGCATAGAACGAACCATTGGGGCTGGTGGGCAGACCATCGTCGGTGCAGCCGCCGGTGAACTCCTTATGGTCGATCCAATACTCTTTATAGGTCACCTCCGTGTCGGCGCTGAAAATGCCCGCCTCCACGGCCGGTGTCCGTCCCAGGCCGATCATCAGCCCGAGCAGGAGAAATAAAACCGCAATTCCATTAAAACGCTTCATCTTCTTCCTCGTCTCTGTTTGCCGTGATGCATCCTGTCGGGCTGACCGTACTTCCAATACAAAGTCATACGACTATTTTATATAGATGACCAGGGGCAGGGAAATCCGATACTGTGCATCACCTGGCGTGAAGGTGGCCGTGATGTTATGGTTGCCGCTGACGGTCAACTGCTGGGTTAGGTTGGCGCCACCGATGTCGCCGGTCCAACCGAGAAATGACCAGCCCTCGGCAGGCACGGCGGTCAGGGTGACCATCTCGCCGCAGGTATAGGTGGGCTTGTCCGGGCTGATGGTTACGGTGCCCTGGCCCACTTTGTTGACCGTTAGGCTGAAGCCTTCCAACGTGTTGCCGTCTTCGGGCACGATGGGCGCGGCGCTATTGAAGAAGTAATCAACAATGGCCGTATGGGCCGGGGCCGGCCGCAGGGGCGGCGTGCCGTGGTTGGCGCCGAAAACGCCCGACTTGGTGACGGTCATGGAGAACGTAAAGCTGCCGCCGGCAACCCACGTTTCGCCGTCGTTGGAGTAGGAGAAGCTCCACAGCGTGCCGACACGGGTGACGCGCAGATAGGCCGGTGTGCCGGCCAGCGACACGTCGGCGATGACCGCCCGCGGCGAGCCGCCCAGGAAGCGCGCGGCGTAGAGCTTGACGCCCGCTCCATCGTTGTGTACCTCGAAGCGCAGGAAGTTCTGGCTGTCCTGCTCGACCAGGATGCCCTGCATCTGGTAGCGTTGGGTGACGAACGACTCGAACTTGGTAACGATCTCAAAGTCCACGTTCTGGGTCGGCTGCATCACGCGCACCGAGCGGTTGCCCTCGGTCCAGATATTATGCGACACATTGGCCGGCACGTTGAGCAACAGTTGCGTGCCGTTGACGGAGTAAGTGCCATCGCCCACCGGGTTGACGAACGTCCACAGGCCGGTATCCAGCGCGCAGGCGTTGAAATCGTCGGAGATGGGCGAATCGGCGTTGGCCGAAATAAAGTTGGCGGTGATGTTCTTGGTGCTGCTCATCACGATGACCGCCGGGTTGTCCGCGCCCGACAGATCGCCGCTCCACCCGGCAAAGATAAAGCCCAACGCCGGTTCGGGCGTCAGCGTCACCAGTTCGCCGTTGAGATAGTTGTTCTTCTGCGGCGCGGCGCTTACCTCGCCCTGGCCGTTGACGCTCAAATTGAGCTTGGGCGGCGGGCCGGCGGCGAACGTGGCCCCCACGGTGATGTCCTTGGTGATGTCGAAAACGATGGGGTTATTGACGCCGGAGAAGCTGCCCGTCCAGCCGGCCAGGTTATAGCCGTTTAGACCCTGGGCGCGGATGGTGACCGTCTCGCCGTAGGTATACGTTTCCTTATCGGGGGTGACGGTAATGCTGCCGTTGGCCGGCGGCTGGACATTGATGGAGTAGGTGGTGTTGCCAATCGGCCGCACCGTGGCATTGCCCCAACTGACGTTGGCATGATGGGCCACCAACACGACGGAACCGGAAGCCGGTTCGCCGGGGTTGCCCGTGGCCGATATATTCCAGGCCGCCGGTTCGGTTTCGCCGGCCGGCCAATACTTGAAGCGATAAGTGGCCGCGTTGCCGGAGAAGGTGGACGCTTGCACACTCAGTTTGAACATATAGGGGACACCCAGCTCGAAGACAATGTCGTCGTCTGGTTCGATGATGTCCTGGCCGCCGTTGCCGCGAATCTCGAAGGCGGCGTTACCGCTCGATGTCCAGCGGGCCCAGGCCAGCGCGCCGAGACGCCGCCAGCCGTCGACCGGCTGGCCGTCGCCGGTGCTGTAGTGGCCCAGCCAACGCACAATCATGCCCACGCCCGACCCCTGCGACGAGGGGCTGAGCGAGTGGATGGTGACGGGCACTTCGACCTCGTAATCGGTCCAGTTCATGCTGCCGAACGTCACGAGGCGGTCATAGCCGGGGGTGACGGTATTGAGCGTGCCGCCGCTGACAGCCCATTGACCATCAACGACCTGCGCCCAGGCCTGGATGTTGGGCTGTGAAGTCCAATTCGTCGAATAAGGCAACGGCCACTCGTTGCCGGCGTCGTAGTTGACGGTCACCACCTGGGTGGCCTGGGTCGCGCCGTCGCCGGCCTTGATCAGCACCGTGTTGGCCCCGTCGTTCAGCTCGGTATAGGCCAACTCGATGTTGAAGTCGCCGGCGTTTTGCAACCGTTTGCCGTCGGGGCCGATGGACAGGGTTTGTTCCGGCCCATTGTTCAGCGTGTAGGACAACGTGGTGGCCCCGGTGACATTGCCCAGGATGTTGATCCATTCCTGCGGTGTGCCCCATTGGCCGAAGTTCTGGGTGTTGCCGTACCAGACGGTGATGGCCGGCGCGGCCGGGGCTTCGGGGGAAACGGGGGCGGCCCCTTCATCGATGATGATGGGGAACGGATAGGGAGCGCCGCCCAACAGCGGCGGCTTGTCGGGATCGAGCATCTCCGGGTCGGTGGGCGGCGGGATAAGACCTGCCGGGTCAACCTGGGTGATCGCCTGGGCCGATGAAGATAAAAGAGTCGCCGACAGCGCCATGAGGACCGTCAGCGTGAACAGTAAAATTCTGAGGTATTTCATTTTGTACCCTGACTCCTTCGCTTCTGTTTACGGTATAGCGCCACACTTACAACTTTTCTTACGGGTTGGTGGCGTTCGCGCCATTTTCACGCTCCCTTCAGGCCCCCTCGCCACGCGAACAAGCGACAACCACCGGCGACCCATGGGCCGCCGGCCGGTTATCTATGGGGTAATGCTGCTCGTAAAAACTGATGCGCCGGATGCGCTTGATAAGGGGAGAGTATAGCAGGGAGACCGGCGGCATAAGCGCCAACCGGCCTCTTCCTTACAGAGTGTTAATCGACAGATTACTTGGGCGTTTGGGGGTGCTCGCGCAGCCGCGCCGGCAACAGCCGCGGCCAGCGCCGGTCGAAGCCCAGGGCTTTAATGAAAAGCTCGTACAGTTCCAGCACCAGCGCCCACTGCATGATGAGGATGGCGACGAGATAGATGACCGCGGCCAGCAGGACAACGAGGGTCAGCGCCAACAGATTTTCGCCGCCGGCCAGGGCGATGATCGGCTCTTGCAATAGGAATACGCCAAGCGCCATAAACCCGCCGGCCAAAAAGAACGGCAGGCTCTGGGTGAAGGTCTTGGTAGCGGTGCCCGGCAATATCTGGTTGACCTGGAAGACGTTGAACAACATGCCGATCAGCGTGGCGACCGTGACGGCCACGGCCACGCCAATGGTTCCATATGGCCCCACCAGCAACAAGATGAGCGGCAGCTTGATCGCCATCAATACCAGCCCGGAGGTCAGATTGCGCTTCGGTTGGCCCACGGCCTGGAAGATGGGCGCGGCGTTCGAGACGATCGGCCGCAGCAGGCCATAGAGGGAGAAGATTTGCCAGATGGGGATCATCGGCGTCCATTGTGGCCCCAGCAACACCGGAACCAGCAGCGGCGCGCTGATGGCTAAGCCTACCGACACCGGCACGATCATCAGAAAGACCATTTTGCTGCTTTTCAGATAGGCCCGCGCCAGCCGCGGCCGGTCGTCCTGAATCTTGGCATACGAGGGGAACAGCACATTGCCGAAGATCGACGTGGTGAGCATATCACTGAGGCGGCCGGTCAGATTAAGCGCCTTGTTATAGAGACCGACCGGCCCCGCGCCTAAACGGCGGCCGATGACGAAGGTGTCGATCTGGGCCTGGGAATAGCGCAACAAACCGTTGCCCATGCTGGGCAGGCCAAACTTGAACATGCCGCGCAGGATGTCGCGATCCCATTTCTGGGGCCGCAGCCAGATCCACGGCCGGTAGTACCACCACAACAGCGCCGCCCGCAACAGTTGACCGGCGCAATTGCCGATGACCAGACTCCACACGCCAAAGCCCATCAAGGCCAGGACGATGGCGATGATCGTCGAGGCCAGCTCGCCCGGCAGTTGTGATAGCCCCAGCTCCTTAAAGCGCAGGTCGCGGCGCAACAGGGATTCGGGGACGATCCACAGGCCGTCGATGGCGACGTAGACGGCCATCCAGCGAATAACCTCGACCAGCCCTTCGCTGCCGCCCAGCAGGCGGGCAATGGGGCCGGCCACCAGGATGGAGAAGACGGTGAAGGCAATGCTGGCCGCCATCACCAATACAAAGGCGTAATGGGCGACCTTATTGATGTCTTCCTTGGTCTGCACCACCGTGGGGCGCATGCCCAGGTCGGTGAACAGGTTGGCGGCATTGAAGACGACCATCGCCAGCGCCACCAGACCGAAATCGGCCGGTGTCAGCAGGCGCGCCAGCCAGATCGCCAGCAGCATGGAGATCGGCCGGATGCCGAACGAGATGGCGGTCATATAGATGCTGCCGCGGGCTGTTCTGAGCTTCAGGTTACTCAAGGCAAATACCTCATCGCGCCGAATCGACGCTTAAATCGATGGCGCTTTCGGCTAATCCGGCTTCGCCCGGCCCATCGGGGGCCAGGAGCCGCCGGTAGATGTCCATGTATTGCGTCGCCGCCGCGTCCCAGGTCGGCCCGTCGCGCATGGCCTGGGCGTTGGCCCGGCAGCGCGCCCGGAAGGCGGGATCGGCGATAAAGCGCAGCAGGGCGGCGGCGATGCTGTCGGCCGTGTTGCTCACCAGCAGGCCGTTGACCTCGTGGCTCACCAGTTCGCGGTTGGGCGGCAGGTCGGTGGCGATGACCGGCATCCCCAGAGCGCGATACTCGACGCCCTTGATCGTCGGCTGGTATTGCCAATCGGGCGGGCTTTCGGGCACGATGGTCAGGGCCACGTCGTAGGCGGTCACCGTCTCCGGCACGCGGTCGTAGGCGATGGGCGGCAGCAGGCGCACGGTGTCGCCCAGCCCCATGTGTTGGGCCAGGGCGTGGTAGTGGCCGCCGGTCGTGTCGGGGCCGATAAAATCGAGGCGGAAGGCATCCGGGGCCAGGCCCGGCTGGGCCTGTCTCTTATACACATCTAGATGTGTATAAGAGACAGGTATAGCAGGGAGACCGGCGGCATAAGCGCCAACCGGCCTCTTCCTTACAGAGTGTTAATCGACAGATTACTTGGGCGTTTGGGGGTGCTCGCGCAGCCGCGCCGGCAACAGCCGCGGCCAGCGCCGGTCGAAGCCCAGGGCTTTAATGAAAAGCTCGTACAGTTCCAGCACCAGCGCCCACTGCATGATGAGGATGGCGACGAGATAGATGACCGCGGCCAGCAGGACAACGAGGGTCAGCGCCAACAGATTTTCGCCGCCGGCCAGGGCGATGATCGGCTCTTGCAATAGGAATACGCCAAGCGCCATAAACCCGCCGGCCAAAAAGAACGGCAGGCTCTGGGTGAAGGTCTTGGTAGCGGTGCCCGGCAATATCTGGTTGACCTGGAAGACGTTGAACAACATGCCGATCAGCGTGGCGACCGTGACGGCCACGGCCACGCCAATGGTTCCATATGGCCCCACCAGCAACAAGATGAGCGGCAGCTTGATCGCCATCAATACCAGCCCGGAGGTCAGATTGCGCTTCGGTTGGCCCACGGCCTGGAAGATGGGCGCGGCGTTCGAGACGATCGGCCGCAGCAGGCCATAGAGGGAGAAGATTTGCCAGATGGGGATCATCGGCGTCCATTGTGGCCCCAGCAACACCGGAACCAGCAGCGGCGCGCTGATGGCTAAGCCTACCGACACCGGCACGATCATCAGAAAGACCATTTTGCTGCTTTTCAGATAGGCCCGCGCCAGCCGCGGCCGGTCGTCCTGAATCTTGGCATACGAGGGGAACAGCACATTGCCGAAGATCGACGTGGTGAGCATATCACTGAGGCGGCCGGTCAGATTAAGCGCCTTGTTATAGAGACCGACCGGCCCCGCGCCTAAACGGCGGCCGATGACGAAGGTGTCGATCTGGGCCTGGGAATAGCGCAACAAACCGTTGCCCATGCTGGGCAGGCCAAACTTGAACATGCCGCGCAGGATGTCGCGATCCCATTTCTGGGGCCGCAGCCAGATCCACGGCCGGTAGTACCACCACAACAGCGCCGCCCGCAACAGTTGACCGGCGCAATTGCCGATGACCAGACTCCACACGCCAAAGCCCATCAAGGCCAGGACGATGGCGATGATCGTCGAGGCCAGCTCGCCCGGCAGTTGTGATAGCCCCAGCTCCTTAAAGCGCAGGTCGCGGCGCAACAGGGATTCGGGGACGATCCACAGGCCGTCGATGGCGACGTAGACGGCCATCCAGCGAATAACCTCGACCAGCCCTTCGCTGCCGCCCAGCAGGCGGGCAATGGGGCCGGCCACCAGGATGGAGAAGACGGTGAAGGCAATGCTGGCCGCCATCACCAATACAAAGGCGTAATGGGCGACCTTATTGATGTCTTCCTTGGTCTGCACCACCGTGGGGCGCATGCCCAGGTCGGTGAACAGGTTGGCGGCATTGAAGACGACCATCGCCAGCGCCACCAGACCGAAATCGGCCGGTGTCAGCAGGCGCGCCAGCCAGATCGCCAGCAGCATGGAGATCGGCCGGATGCCGAACGAGATGGCGGTCATATAGATGCTGCCGCGGGCTGTTCTGAGCTTCAGGTTACTCAAGGCAAATACCTCATCGCGCCGAATCGACGCTTAAATCGATGGCGCTTTCGGCTAATCCGGCTTCGCCCGGCCCATCGGGGGCCAGGAGCCGCCGGTAGATGTCCATGTATTGCGTCGCCGCCGCGTCCCAGGTCGGCCCGTCGCGCATGGCCTGGGCGTTGGCCCGGCAGCGCGCCCGGAAGGCGGGATCGGCGATAAAGCGCAGCAGGGCGGCGGCGATGCTGTCGGCCGTGTTGCTCACCAGCAGGCCGTTGACCTCGTGGCTCACCAGTTCGCGGTTGGGCGGCAGGTCGGTGGCGATGACCGGCATCCCCAGAGCGCGATACTCGACGCCCTTGATCGTCGGCTGGTATTGCCAATCGGGCGGGCTTTCGGGCACGATGGTCAGGGCCACGTCGTAGGCGGTCACCGTCTCCGGCACGCGGTCGTAGGCGATGGGCGGCAGCAGGCGCACGGTGTCGCCCAGCCCCATGTGTTGGGCCAGGGCGTGGTAGTGGCCGCCGGTCGTGTCGGGGCCGATAAAATCGAGGCGGAAGGCATCCGGGGCCAGGCCCGGCTGGGC
>OEOE01000107.1_pt1 | contig 13390 bp, 13 predicted proteins | sample 1539681 | NCBI WGS metagenome assembly OEOE01 (sample SAMEA3611561, study PRJEB22512) | activated sludge metagenome | biome: Urban; feature: Wastewater Treatment Plant; material: Activated Sludge | place: Slovenia | collected 2012-09-24
TAGCGCGGTCTTTTCCGGGACAAGCGCCTTGAACTGCTGTAGCACGCCTTTGCCCGCCACGCAGGCCAGCACGATTTTTGTGGATTGCCCAATCATGGTTCGCAAATCTGCATTATTTGCGATATTCGCATTCTCGCAAGCATGCATCGGTCTCAGCGCGCCATTTTGCTGCTTGAGCGTCCATTTCGTACGGCTATTGCCAATATCCACCAGCAGCGTCATGTGCCTGTCCTCAAGCTGATCTCGCCTGCCGAGAATCGCTGCATCCCCAGCGCGGTCTCCACCAGCAAAATGCCATCCTCCGCCACATCGCGCACCGTGCCATGCACATCGCGGCCATCCGGCATCAGCATGCGCACCGGCCGGTTGTGGTAAACATGGTAGCTTAGCCATTCCGCCCGCAACGCCACAAAACCATCTTCCTCGAATGTGCGTAGCACTTCGGCCAGATGCCGCAGCAAAGTACCCAGCAGCTCGCCCTGGTTCACCCCTACGCCAATGCTGGCCAAATCAATCGCCGGCTGGTCGATGCGCTTCAGCACTTTTTCCGGCAGGCGCAAATTCACGCCCACGCCAATCACCGCCGCACTCGGGCCATCCATGTCACCCTGCAGCTCAATCAGTATGCCAGCCAGCTTTTTGTTGTCGTAAAGCACGTCATTGGGCCACTTCAGGCTAACACCCTGCACACCCAGTTGCTGAAAAGCCCGCATCAGCGCCACGCCCACCGCCAAACTTAAGCCGGAGAGCGCAGCAGCCCCACAGTTGAAACGCCACAGCAGCGAGAACGTCAGGCTTGCGCCCAGATGCGAAACCCAGATGCGTCCACGTCGCCCTTTGCCGCTGGTCTGGATATGCGCCGCTACGCAGGTGACATGCGGTGCGCCTTTGGCCGCCTGCTTCATCAAGTAACTATTGGTCGAATCCACCTCATCCAGCAACTGCAGGTTGAACCACGCGCGCTGCTCGCCGATAGCGGTCAGCACCACCTGTTCGTCCAGCATATCGACCGCCTGCGGCAGTTTATAGCCGCGCCCGCGCACCGAGAACACCTCCACGCCCAGATTTTCCGCATGCTGGATCGCGTTCCACACGGTGGCGCGTGTCACGTCAAAACGGTCGGCCAAATCCTCACCGGAGTGGAATTTGCCATCGCTCAACACTTGCAGAATCGGGAAAGTCAGCGCGCTCATCGGAATATGAGTTTAGCACACCTCACAAGCATGCGACTTCTGGCGCTAAGGTGTAAAATAGCGCCAACTTAATTTGATTGTTTGTTATGTCTACAGAAAAAGAAAATATCCCCGCCGCTTCCAACTTCATCCGTGCCATCATCGAGCATGATTTAGCCGAGAACAAATTCGCCGCCAAGAAATGGGCAGGCAGCCCGGGAGGCGCATCCCATCAGGCTTCCGGGCAGGTGGATTTCGCCAGGATACGCACCCGCTTTCCGCCCGAGCCGAATGGCTACCTGCATATCGGCCATGCCAAATCCATCTTTTTGAACTTTGGCCTAGCGCGCGATTACGGCGGCATTTGTCATTTGAGATTCGACGACACCAACCCGGAGAAAGAAAGCCAGGAATACGTGGACAGCATCTCCGAGATGGTGAGCTGGCTGGGCTTTGGTTGGCAAAATGGCAAAGAAAATAATCTGTACTTTGCTTCGGATTACTTCGATTTCATGTACGCAAGCGCCGAAGCCTTGATTCAAGGCGGCCATGCTTATGTGGATGCGCAAACCGCCGAAGAAATGCGCGTTAATCGCGGCACCTTGACCGAGCCAGGAAAGGATTCGCCCTACCGCAACCGCAGCATGGAAGAGAACTTGAATCTCTTCCGCGAGATGCGCGACGGCAAACACCCCGACGGCAGCCTGATTCTGCGTGCCAAAATCGACATGGCCTCGCCCAACATCAACATGCGCGATCCGGCCATCTACCGCATCCGCCGCGCGCACCACCACAACACGGGAGACAAATGGTGCATCTACCCCATGTACACCTTTGCCCACCCGATTGAGGACGCGCTGGAGCAAATCACCCACTCCATCTGCACGCTGGAATTCGAAGACCAGCGCCCGTTCTACGACTGGCTGATGGAACGCTTGGTAGAGGCTGGCTTGTTGGCGCAGCCCGTGCCGCACCAATACGAATTCGCGCGCCTCAACCTCACTTACGTCGTGCTTTCCAAACGCAAGCTGATTCAACTGGTGGAAGAAAAACACGTCAGCGGCTGGGATGACCCACGCCTGCCAACCCTAGCAGGCGCGCGCCGCCGCGGCTACACGCCGGAGGGCTTCAAGCTGTTTACCGACCGCATCGGCGTCAGCAAGGCCGATAGCTGGATCGAATACACCATTCTGGAAGACTGCATGCGCGAGGTGCTCAACGAATCCGCCCCGCGCAAGATAGGCGTGCTCGACCCGATTAAACTGGTCATCGACAACTATCCGGAAGGCACAAGCGAGGACTGCTTTGCGCCCAACCACCCGCAAAAACCGGAGCTGGGCAAACGCACCGTGCAACTCTCCAAAGAACTATGGATTGAGCGCGAAGACTTTATGGAAGAGCCATCCAAAGGCTATTTCCGCCTCTTCCCCGGCAATATGGTGCGGCTAAGATACGGTTACGTCGTGAAATGCACAGGTTGTGAAAAAGACGCGGCAGGCAACGTCACCGTGGTGCATTGCGAATACCTGCCGGACACCAAATCCGGCACACCGGGCTCAGACGCGGTGAAAGTGAAAGGCAACATCCACTGGGTAAGCGCCGCGCATGCCTACACCGCAGAAGTGCGCTTGTACGACCGCCTGTTCAGCGTGCCCAACCCGGGCAGCGGAGATAAAGACTTTCTGGAAGACATCAACCCGGATTCAGTGAAAGTGATTACCGCGCAGTTGGAACAAAGCGCGCAAGATGCCAAAGCGGGCGACACCTTTCAGTTTGAGCGCCACGGCTACTTTACGGCAGATAGAAAAGACAGCGCAGCTGGCAAGCCCGTGTTTAACAGGACTGTAACGCTAAGGGATGCGTGGCAAAAATAGAGAGCTCAATGAAACTTCCAATTCCAATTACTATTTCAGATGCGACTGGTAAAACATGGTCGTTTGATAGATTAGACTCTTTTAGAAAATTCGTTGAGGAAGAGGAAAGTTTTTGGAAGGAAAAACATACTGAACTTGGATTAAAAGGGCTTACTAACACATATTTAAATGTCTTTACTCAGTTAGCTTCCGTTATAGAACTAACAAAAGACTTAAAAACAATGCTATCTAGCAGCGATGAGTTATCGACAAAAGCTCATATAGCCAACTACCAGGCAGCACAACTCAATCCACTTAGTACTTCATGGGTTTGGAGTGGTCATACCTTTATCACATCTTGGCTTAACAGCTACAAGCTCTCTCAAGCTACGGGTGATACCTTTATTCAAATTATCTTAAGTAAAACTATTAGCTATCCTAGTTTAGCAAATTATGATTATTTCAAAGGTTGTCTTTTGGCTTATGAATATGACCTGCAAGATGAATCATTGATTACAAAACGTAGAGATGCTGAAACCGAGTCATTTAATCTGCTAAAAGATAGGCTTGTAACAGAAAAAAACGAGTTAGCTAGCAAAATTTCAGACTTCGAAACTAAAGCTGACAATGTAACAAAAACATACATAGACCACATGCGGCTCGAAGGCCCAGCAAAATATTGGAAAGACCGTGCAATTGAGTGCAAAGAAGAAGGTGATAAATGGGCAGGCTGGCTAATGACCACAATAATTGTGGCTATTGCTACATTTGGTAGCCTAATGGTTGCATGGCTTAATAAGTCTACTACAAAGTTAGACTTCAATAATTTAGAGGGTATAGCAATTATCATTATCGCTCTTTCTTTCTTCATTTTTGCTCTAAGGACGCTAGCAAAATTAACATTTAGCTCATATCACTTACAACGCGATGCCGAAGAACGTGAGCAACTTACTCATCTATATTTAGCTTTGGCAAATGATAGTAAGGTTGATGCAGAATCGAGGAATATTGTTTTACAGGCGCTTTTCAGTAGGTCGGAAAGCGGATTACTTTCAGGGGATAGCGGCCCAACTCTTCCAGTACAAGACATCGTGGGTTTAATCAAAAATCAAAAACCCAATTAATGATTAAAGCCGTCGAACTCAGCAAAGCCTACCGCCTCCTCAACCACGGCCCCACCGTACTCATCACTTCCACCCATAACAGCAAGCGCAATATCATGGCCGCGGCGTGGGTATGTGCGCTGGATTTTGACCCGCCCAAAATCACGGCGGTGATTGACAGAAAAACCTACACCCGCGAACTGATGGAAGCGGAAGGCACGTTTGGCATCAACATACCCTGCGTGGCGCAGCTGGACATGGTGCGCCAAGTGGGCACAACTTCTGGTCGGGATTTCTTGGCTGGCCGCGACTTTGCGGACACGGACAAATTTGCGAAATTCGGCATCGAGACCTTTGCCGCGCAGCACATTGCCGCACCATTGGTGAGCGGTTGTGTGGGGTGGCTGGAATGCAGAATCATCCCCGAGCCGCATATTCAAAACACCTATGACTTGTTTGTGGCGGAAGTAGTAGCAGCCTATGCCGATGAACGCGTATTTAGTGACGGCAGGTGGCATTTTGAAGGTCATGATGACCTGCGTACCATCCATCACGTCGCAGGCGGTGAGTTCTTTGTGACTGGCGCGGCTGTTAAATCCGCGATTTAGGGCTTTTCGAACGCTTGGCCGGGTCTCTGGTCAACTTGATATAAGCTAAAGAATCCCCATTTATCTTAATGAGCATGCTGCAAAAGTAGCATAATGTCTTTATCTGATTCCCAAACTTGAACATGCGACGCATTTTAATCATTCTCTTGTTGCTGGCGGCTGCGGGCACGGCGTTTTGGTGGTTTAACCGCCCCAAGCCAATTAGCGTGGCCTTGGTGGCCGTGGACAAAGGCAAGGTGGAGGCCAGCGTGGCCAACACACGCGCCGGCAGTGTGGAAGCCTGTTTGCGCACGCGGCTGTCGCCTATCATTGGTGGGCGAATCGCTTATTTAGGTGTAAAAAAAGGCGACCACGTGAAGAAAGGCCAGGTGCTGTTGCGCCTGTGGAACGAAGACCAGCAAGCGCAAAAGAACCTGGCGCAGACACAGGTGACCAGTACCAGCCGCCGTATTGCCGAGGCTTGCGCGCTGGCTGACAACGCCGAGCGTGAAGCCGAGCGCATGATTAAGCTGCACGAAAAAGGCTTTATCTCGCAAGGCGGCGAGGATAAAGCGCGTTACGAAGCGCAATCGCGCCGCGCCGCCTGCAACGCGGCACGTGCGGATGTATCACAGGCGCAGGCCCGTGTGACCGTGACCAAGGTGGAACAAGACCGAACCGTGCTGGTGGCGCCGTTTGACGGCATTGTGGCGGATATCGTGGGCGAACTGGGTGAATATACGACGCCCTCCCCACCCGGCGTGGCCACGCCACCGGCGATTGACCTGATTAACGACAGCTGCCTGTACATAGAAGCGCCGATGGATGAAGTGGATGCGCCGAAAATCCATGTGGGACAAACGACCCGTGTCACCTTGGATGCGCTGCCCGGTAAAGTGCTGCCCGGCCATGTACGGCGCATTGCGCCTTATGTGGTGGCGGTGGAGAAACAGGCGCGCACCGTGGATGTGGAAGTTGACTTGGTAAACGCGGAGGATGCCAAGCAGCTGCTAGTAGGATACAGCGCGGATGTGGAGATTGTGCTGGACAGCCGCGCCAACACGCTGCGCATACCGACATCAACCCTGATGGAAGGCAACAAGGTGCTGGTTTACCTGCCAGCGAAAAAGACGCTGGAAGAACGCGTGGTGAAAACCGGTGTCAGCAACTGGGAATACACCGAGATTACAGAAGGCTTGCGACAGGGCGACCAGATTGTGGCATCGCTGGAGCGCGAAGGCGTGAAAGCGGGCGCGCTGGTAACCCCGGAAGACAGCAACGGCAAGCCTGCGAAAGCGAAGTAAGCCTTGGCTGACGCAAGTCTTCAAGCCCAATCAAAAACCAGCCTGATTTCGTTGCAAGGCATAGAGCGCACTTTTTTGCTGGGCGACAGCAAGGTACATGCACTGCGCGATGTTAACCTGCAAATCTCACCCGGCGAATATATTGCCGTGATGGGGCCTTCCGGCTCAGGAAAATCTACCCTGCTGAACATGATAGGCCTGCTGGACAGGCCGGATGCCGGGACGTATCTTTTGGAAAATCGCGATGTGACCACGCTGGCACCTGATGAACTGGCCAAGGTGCGCAGCGAGCGTATCGGCTTTATCTTCCAGAGCTTTCACCTGGTGCCGCGCCTGACTGCCGCAGGCAATATCGAACTACCGTTGATTCTATCCGGCATGCCTGCCGGTGAGCGCAGCAAACGCGTGGCGCAAGCCTTGAAGGAATATGGATTGAATGAGCGTGCGCATCATCGGCCCAATGAGCTTTCCGGCGGCCAGCGGCAAAGAGTCGCCATCGCCCGCGCCACGATTCTGCGCCCTGCCGTGCTGCTGGCGGACGAACCGACCGGCAACCTGGACCGCGCCACTGGCGAAGAAGTAGTGCGGCTGCTGGAAGCGCTGAACGCGCAAGGCATGACGCTGATTGTGGTGACGCATGACCAGGCCTTGGGCGCACGTGCAAGGCGGCAGATTCGCATGGAAGACGGCGCAGTGGTGAGCGATGTGGTGAACGGAACGCCAAAACCCGCATGAAAATCACCGATACCTTTCGCTATGCCGCCCAGGCCGCCACCGGCACCCCGCTACGCACCGGTCTGCTGATGCTGGCGATGTCGATAGGCGTGGCGGCGGTAGTGATACTCACCGCACTGGGCGATGGCGCGCGCCGCTATGTGGTGGATGAATTCTCCGCCATTGGCACCAATCTGGTCATCGTACTGCCCGGCCGCTCTGACACGCGCGGATTCAACCCCGCTAATTTGGTGACCAGCACGCCTCGCGACCTGACGGTGAACGACGCCTCTGCACTGCTGCGCCTGCCCGGCGTGATGCGCATTGCACCAATTGTCGTTGCCACTACCGAAATCAATGCTGCTGGCAAACTGCGCGAGGCGATGATGGTGGGCACCAATGCCGATTTTATCCACGTACGCCAGCTCAAGATGGGCTTGGGGCGGTTTTTAAGTGTCAGCTCGATGGAACACGGCCCGGCAGAGGTTGTACTGGGCAACAAAGTGCGGCAGGATGTTTTTGGCAACGAAAACCCTTTAGGGAAAATGGTGCGTGTGGGCGACCGCCGCCTGCGTGTGGTGGGCGTGCTGGCGGAAGGCGGACATGGCATGGGCATGTCCACGGACGAGCTGGTCATCGTGCCGGTTTCGCTGGCGCAGGCGATGCTGAATTCCAATACACTTTTTCGCATTCTCGTCGAGGCGCGCAGCCGTGACCAGCTGGAAGAAGTGAAAGCGCGCGTGCTAAAACTGATTACGCAGCGACATGAGGGTGAGGAAGATATTACTGTCATCACACAGGATGCGGTGCTGCAGACTTTTGACAAGATTCTTGGCGTGCTGACGCTGGGCGTAGCAGGTATTGCGGCCATCAGTCTTGCCGTGGCGGGCATTCTGGTGATGAATGTGATGCTGGTCTCCGTGACCCAACGCACTGCGGAAATCGGCCTGCTGAAAGCGCTGGGCGCCACAGCTGGCGCGGTGCGGCAAATGTTTATGGTAGAGGCCATACTGCTGTCGCTGGCTGGCGCGGTGATTGGCATCGCGCTGGGGTATCTGGGCGCGGGCGTGCTGCGGCAGCTCTACCCGACTTTTCCGGCCTATCCGCCCATGTGGGCAGTATTGGCGGGCTTTGGCACGGCGATGGCCTCCGGCCTGATTTTTGGGGTGATGCCAGCACGACGCGCTGCTATGCTAGACCCGATACAGGCGTTATCGAAAAGGTAAGAAGGCCTAACCATGCTGCTTAAGGATGCCGCCAGATTCGCCTACCATGCCATCAATGCACACCGCATGCGTAGCTTCCTGACACTACTTGGCATCGCGGTAGGTATCGCGGCGGTCATCCTGCTCACCTCCATCGGGGAAGGCGTGCATCAGTATGTACTGGCGGAATTCACACAATTTGGCACCAATGTCATCAATATCGCGCCGGGGAAGGTAAAAACCGGCGGGCAGCCACCTTCAGGCATTCCAACCACAGCGCGTTTGCTCACAATGGAAGATGCGCAATCCCTGAAACAACTCCCGCAAGTCACAGGGGCTTCTCCTATGGTGTGGGGGAACTCAGAAGTCGAAGGTAACGGGCGATTGAGGCGCTCTACCATTTATGGGGTGGATGCAGACTTCACGCGTGTGTTCAGCTCCAAAGTACAGATTGGCAGCAGCTTGCCGCGCGAAGGAGAAGGCAGCTCACGCGCGCTTGTTGTGCTAGGGAGCAAGCTGCGCAATGAACTATTTGGCACCGAGAACCCACTGGGTGCGCGCGTACGCATCGGCGGGCTACAGTTTCGTGTGATAGGCGTGATGGCACCTAAAGGCCAGTTTCTGGGGATTGATCTGGACGACACAGCGTTCATCCCCGCACAGCGTGCGATGGAATTGTATAACCGTGATGGCCTGACGGAAATCCATGTCATGTATGCGGAAGGTGTTTCATCAGCCACGGTTGCAGAAGCAGTCAAGAAAAGGCTTACCCTGCGTCATGGCCATGAAGATTTTACGATCACTACGCAGGAAGACATGCTGGAAACACTTTCCAATATACTGGATGTGCTGACCATGGCCGTGGGCGCGCTGGGCGGCATCTCGTTGCTGGTGGGCGGCGTAGGCATCGTCACCATTATGACCATCTCCGTGACCGAACGCACCAATGAAGTGGGTTTGCTGATGGCGCTGGGAGCACGGCGCAGCACGGTGCTTGGGCTGTTCCTGAGCGAATCGGTCATGCTCGCCGCTGTAGGTGGCCTGCTTGGCTTGGTGCTGGGTGCAGGGCTGGCGCAGATGCTGCGGCTGGCCTTGCCCAACCTGCCTGTGCATACGCCCTGGAGTTTTGCAGCGGGTGCGATTCTAATGTCTGCCATCATCGGCCTGCTGGCGGGGGTGATGCCTGCCAGAAGCGCCTCGCGGCTGGACCCGATTGAAGCGCTACGCGCCGAATAACAAGCGCATTCGCCGACCAGCGTCAAATCGAGTAAAATCCACCGCATGCACCAACCTGAACTCATAGGCGTTGTCGCGATAGGCCGCAACGAAGGCGAGCGGCTTATCACCTGCCTGCGCTCGGCGCTGGACTGCTGCCCTAACGTGGTATATGTCGATTCCGGTTCTACCGATGGGTCTGTGGCGGCGGCCGAACGGCTAGGCGTCAACGTCGTGAACCTGGACATGTCCAAGCCTTTTACGGCAGCCAGGGCGCGCAATGCAGGCGCCTTGGCACTTTTGCAAAAACATGATCTGCAGTTCATCCAGTTTATTGATGGTGACTGTGAGTTTTTTGATGATTGGCTGAAAAAAGCCGAGCATTATCTGCTGCAGAATCCCTCTACCGCCATCGTTGCAGGCAGATTACGCGAACGCCACCCAGAAGCCAGCATCTATAACCGCATGTGCGACATTGAATGGGATACGCCTGAAGGCGACACCCAAGCCTGCGGCGGCATCATGATGATACGCAGCGAAACTTTCAAACAGGTCAACGGATTCAACGAAACGCTGATTGCAGGCGAAGAGCCGGAGATGTGCGTACGCCTGCGGCAAAAAGGCTGGAAGATACACCGGCTGGCGGATGACATGGCGCTGCATGATGCGGACATGCACCATTTTAGCCAATGGTGGAAACGCAGCCAGCGTGCCGGTTACGCCTATGCCGAAGGCGCCAGCCTGCATGGCGCACCGCCAGAGCAGCATTGGGTGAAAGAGCGTAACCGCGCCTGGGTTTGGGCTGTCGTTATCCCTTTGCTATGCCTCGCTTTAGCTTGTTACAAGCCATTGCTGGGTCTGCTGGTATTGGGCGTTTATCCTTTGCAGATCGTCCGTACCGCACGCCACTTCGCGCACCTGGGCAGTTTCAAATGGACGCAGGCCAGTTTTTTGATGCTGGGGAAATTCGCTGAAATTACCGGGCAGTTCAGATTCTATAAAAACATCTTGTGCAACCGACAGGCTCCGCTTATCGAACACAAACGCAAAGGGCCTTAAGCTTTCATTGCGCATGCCTTCGGCCTGTAAGGCGCATCCGGATTGGCTTCCAGAGCATCGTTTCTTACAATGAATGCGCGCGCGTATGTATCGCCATGAAATTGTGTTTTAATAAGCGCATGGGCAAATCCTCTCACAAAAAATCCAAACGCATTACTTCCCGCAAAAGCCGCCTGCAGAAAGTAGGCTTGCCACCGGGGAGCCTGGTGTATACCGGCGAATCGAAAAACCAGCCGCCCATCATTACTGTGTTCGATTACGATGCGAAGCAGGTGCGCGAAGAAACCTTGTCGCCGGATCAGGTGCCTGCTTTAAGCCTCCCCAAAAGTGGCGTTCGCTGGGTGAATGTGTATGGCGTACATGATATAGCGCTGATTCAGAAGATAGGGGTGGCGTTTCAACTGCACCCGCTGGTGATGGAAGATATCGTCAATACCAGCAACCGCCCGAAAGACGATGTATTCACGCACCAACTGTTTATTCTGGCGCAGTTCTTTAATTACGATTCCAGCGAACTGAACGTCACGCAGAACCAGGTTTCCATCGTGTTGGGCAAGCATTATGTGCTGACTTTCCAGGAGCATCAATCCGGCGCGTTCGAGTCGGTGCGCAAGCAACTGCGTGCCGAAGGCAGCCATATCCGCAGCCAGGGCGCGGATTATCTGGCTTACGCCTTGCTGGATAGTATCGTCGACCGTTATTTTCTGGTATTGGATCAGCTCAGCGATGACTGCGAGCGCATGGAGGATGTGCTGTTAACCAAGCCCACCACGAATACGCTCAACCAGATTTACCGCCTGAAGGGCGAGACCATGGAACTGCGCCGCAGCGTATGGCCATTGCGCGAGGTCATCAACCATCTGGTACGCAACGAGAACCAGTTTTTCAGCGAAAGCACGGTATTCTATCTGCGCGACGTATACGACCATACCGTGCATTTCATCGAATCGCTCGAGGCAATCCGCGACATGCTGGCCAGCATGCTGGATATCTATATTTCCACGCTAAGCAATCGCGTCAACATGGAAGTGCGCGCCTTGACCGTGGTCGCCATGCTCTTCATGCCTGCCACACTGATTGCCGGGATATTTGGCATGAACACCCAATGGCTGCCGTGGCATGAGGATGTAAATGGCTTCTGGTATGTCATCGCCATCATGGTCGGCATCGCGCTGGTGATGGGGTTGATCTTCTGGCGCAGGCAGTGGCTGAACAAAAGCCGGATTTCAGACGACTAGATTTTGATCAATGCCGCATATTTCTGGCGGATTTTAGCTGCTTTGGGTGCAGCGACCGCTAGACAATACGGGTTCCCCGGGTTTCTGGCAAAATACTGTTGGTGATAATCCTCGGCCGGATAAAAAGGTGCTGGGGCACGCAACTGCGTCACGATAGGCGTTTCGAAGACCTGCGCGTTATTTAACGCATGAATCACCGATTGCGCGGTAAATAATTGGGCCTGATCCTGATAAAAAATGGCCGAACGATACTGCGTACCAACATCGTTGCCCTGCCGGTTCAGAGTCGTCGGGTCATGACTCACAAAAAATATCTCCAGCAATGTAGCATAGCTGATCTGAGCCGGATCAAACGTGATTTGAACAGCTTCCGCGTGCCCGGTATCGCCGTTGCAGATTTCCTTATATGTCGGATCCTGCGTATGGCCGCCAATATAGCCTGAAACAACTTTTTGTACGCCTTTCAGTTGGCTAAACACCGGTTCGATACACCAGAAACAGCCGCCGGCAAGAATAGCTGTTTCTGTTTTACGATGGCTTGAATCCTGCATGTTGTGACTCCTTGGTCAACCTTTTACAACAAGCTCACGTAGTCAGCAAATAAGGTTAAAATATCCACCTACAACCGACGGGAGTGAGCATACTATGATAAATCGTTCCAAGCTGTTATTCCTTACAATCGTTGCTACACTGATTGCTCCGGTCTCACCAAGTGCTTATGCCGACCCACCACCCTGGGCACCTGCACATGGCTGGCGCAAAAAACATGACCCTTATTACATCGGTTATTCCGGCAGAAAATGGGGCCGTGATTATGGCATCATTAGAGGAGAATGTCAGTGGGAAACCATCGGTACGGTATTGGGCGGTGTAGTAGGCGGGACTATAGGCAGTTCGGTCGGCAAGGATGGTAACCGCGCTGTGGCTATCATCATCGGCGGCGCCATCGGTGCTGTGATTGGCAATCAAATCGGCAAAGCGATAGATCAGAATGACCGTGGCTGTATTGGTCATGCACTGGAGCTTGGCGGCGACCGACAGACCATTTATTGGCACAACCCGCAGGCGCGCGCAGATTATGAACTCACTCCCATCCGCGGCTTTAGTGCGAATGGCCAGAAATGTCGTGAATACGAATTGGCAACCATCGTAAACGGCAGCCGTGAAACCAGCGTACAAAAGGCCTGTCGTGCAGGTAACGCCACATGGAAGCCGTATCAGGACTGAAGAAGTTGAGTTAGTCCCAGCAGCAGCGTTTCAAAGGCTCGGTCTCTTTGCCGCGGCTCAACTCTTCGTCTCTGGCGCCACGAGACAACCCATCATCCACTATGCCACGCGTCAACTCCTCGTCACGCTTGCCGCGAACCAATAACGCATCCGGCTTACCATGTTCCAGTTCGACATCGCGCTTCCCGCGAGTCAACAAATTATCCATATTTCCACGTGTCAGTTCATCGTCACGCTTCCCGCGGTTTAATGGCGCATCAGGCATACCACGCTCCAAGCGACAGTCATCTTTGCCTCGTTTGAGCGGATCATCCGTATTTCCACGATTTAACTCGCCATCTCTCTTACCACGTTGCAGCAGCGCATCCGTTTTTCCGCGCTCCAATTCAGGTGTAGCGCACGCATCGCCTTTGCTTTTATCGTTTGAAACAACACCACTTTCCTGTGCAAATGCCAAGCTGCTCAGGACAAGAATAAAAACACATCCAAGGATAGGTTTCATCTGACTCATCATCTAGAAGGATGATGCACTATACAACGAATGTACCTGAGAACACAATTTATTCGCCTTAAGGGTTTGATAGGGTGCTACAAACCAATAAACCCTCCTTGTGAGGGTTTGTAAAGCAAAAGACCCAACTCTGGGTCGGGTCTTTTTAATAACAGCCTGGGGATGACCTACTTTGGCTTCGGCCGCTACGCTTAACATCGCT
>OEOE01000109.1_pt1 | contig 13194 bp, 11 predicted proteins | sample 1539681 | NCBI WGS metagenome assembly OEOE01 (sample SAMEA3611561, study PRJEB22512) | activated sludge metagenome | biome: Urban; feature: Wastewater Treatment Plant; material: Activated Sludge | place: Slovenia | collected 2012-09-24
AGGCATGAGCTTCATGCTGTTCACGCTCATCTACACCCCCTGCCTGTCCACCATCGCCACGCTGCGCAGCGAATCCAAAAGCAGCCGGTTCATGTGGCTATCCATCGCCTGGTCGCTTGCACTGGCCTGGGTCGTCAGCTTCATTTTCTACCAGACTGCCCGCGCTTTAGGATTCTAACCCTTCATTATTACCCAAGCAGGCCTGAAAGCCGCATCCCGCTTGCCTTGCAAGGCAATCAGTTTCATAATGAAGCGCGTATGTGAATCAATTAACAACGATGCGGCAATTGCCAAATACTTTACGCCCGCTATAACTGGACTAAACTACTGATGTGGGCTACTGTTCTGGAAATAAAAATGAAAAATATTACGCCCGTTTTACATGCCATCAGTGGGATGGCTACTTAATAGTTAGCAAATATTACTTAGGCAAATTATGAACCGTTTTTCATTATTATTTTTAATAACTCTTAGCTTAAATGCTTTAGCAGATGATGGTTGTAAAAATGAAAGTTCAGACAACAATTGCAAGAATGAAATTTCAATTCTAAATAACATTAAACACTCAGGTTTAGAAATCGTCGAAACGACAGTTTCTTCAAAAGGCTTAATAGTTGCTACAGTTAAAACCTCGGACAAAAAAATCTTGAATAATTTTATTGAAGCAGTTAAAAATAATAAAACATTTAAGACTGTAAATTTACTTGATTTAGGTGAGCCTGCTGGAAGCGATAAATACTTTTTATACATAAGCATTTCGAACCCATCGCCAACATGTCATCCATACACAAAACCTTCGGTTGCAACTTTATCTTGCTAACCCATCATTCAAGTGGGACTGGCTAACGCCAGCCCCTTAATTCAAACGTTAGGTTCCTCATGCGCGCGCGTTCATTGCCATTAACATCGGCCTGGAAACCGCATCCCGCTTGCCTCGCAGGGAAACGGTTTGAATAATGAACGTGCGCGCGTAAAAACCCTTGCATTTCAACTTGGCAGACATCCGCCAACTGCTTGCTTCTGGTAGAATATCGCTTTAAAAATTTGCCTCCATCCCATTAAGTTTCGATATGTCCACTGTTCACATGTTGTCGCTGCGTGGCAGCGTCGCTTTGTCCCCGTTCCGTCTCTCCAAAATCATGGACACTTTGCGTGCCAGCGCTCCCGGCATTCAAAGCATCAGTACGGAATTCGTGCATTTTGCCTTTAGCCACGGCGCGTTTACCGCGGACGAACAAACCAAGCTCGCGCAGATACTGACTTACGGACCTAAAGACAGTACGCATGACCAGCAGGGTGAGCTGTTTCTGGTGACACCGCGCATCGGCACGATCTCGCCCTGGGCATCGCGCGCGACAGACATTGCCCGGAACTGCGGGCTGGAACACATGCTGCGCCTAGAGCGCGGCATCGCCTATTATGTGAAAACCGCTAGCGGCGCGCCGCTTAACGCAGAAGAGAAAAAAGCCTTGCTGCCCTTGATTCACGACCGCATGACGGAAGCCGTGCTGGGGCATCTGCAGGATGCGGAAAAACTCTATCACGATGCCGACCCGAAACCCTTGAGCACGGTGGATATTCTGCAAGGCGGCAAGGCCGCGTTGCTGGCCGCCAATAGCGAGATGGGACTGGCGTTGTCGCCGGACGAGGTGGATTACCTGTTCGACAACTTCAGCCAAATGGGCCGCAACCCCACCGATGTCGAGCTGATGATGTTCGCGCAGGCCAACTCAGAACATTGCCGCCACAAGATCTTCAATGCGGATTGGGTGATTGACGGCGTGCAGCAGGAGATTTCGCTGTTTGGCATGATACGCAACACGCACAAGCTCAACCCCGGCAGTACGGTGGTGGCGTATGCGGATAACGCCTCGATTGTTGCGTATGACGACGCAAAACCCGTGCAGCGCTTTTACCCGAACAGCAAAGGCGAATACGGCTTTAACCCGCAAGCCATGCACTACCTGATGAAAGTGGAGACGCACAATCACCCGACGGCAATTTCGCCTTTTGCAGGCGCGGCAACCGGCGCGGGCGGCGAGATTCGCGATGAAGGTGCAACTGGCAGCGGCTCCAAGCCCAAAGCCGGTTTGACCGGCTTCTCGGTTTCCAATCTAAACATCCCTGATTTTGCGCAACCATGGGAAAAGCAGTATGGCAAACCCGGCCGTATCGCATCGCCGTTGCAGATCATGATAGACGGCCCACTGGGCGGCGCGGCCTACAACAACGAGTTTGGGCGCCCGAACATCGCCGGCTACTTCCGCACATTCGAGCTGGAAAGCAATAACGAAGTGCGCGGCTATCACAAGCCCATCATGCTGGCTGGCGGCGTGGGCAACATTGCTGCCGATCATTCCAAAAAGAACCCGATTCCGCCAGGCGCGGCCTTGATTCAGCTGGGCGGCCCGGCGATGCTGATCGGCTTGGGCGGCGGCGCGGCTTCCAGCATGGATACCGGCGCCAACACCGAGAACCTGGATTTCGACTCCGTGCAGCGCGGCAACCCGGAACTGCAGCGCCGTGCGCAGGAAGTGATCGATCGCTGCTGGCAACTGGGCGACAAGAACCCGATCCTGAGCATCCATGACGTAGGCGCTGGCGGCATCTCCAACGCCTTCCCAGAATTGGTGAACGATGCCAAAGTAGGCGCTTTGTTCGAATTGCGCAATGTGCATAACGAAGAGCCTGGCATGTCGCCCAAGGAACTGTGGAGCAACGAAGCGCAGGAACGTTACGTGATGGCTGTCGCCAAAGAGGATTTGCCGCGCTTTGAGGAAATCTGCGCCCGCGAACGCTGCCCGTTCGCCGTGGTGGGCTATGCCACGGAAGAACGCCATTTGACGGTTGCTGACAGTCATTTCGGCAACAAGCCGGTGGATATGGATTTGTCAGTCTTGCTGGGCAAACCGCCCAAGATGACGCGTGACGTGAAATCGCTCAAGCCCAAACTGAAGGCATTCGACACAGCCAGCATCAACGTGAAAGAAGCCGCTTACCGCGTGCTGCGCTTGCCTGGCGTGGCCGACAAGACCTTCCTGATCACCATCGGCGACCGCACGGTGACCGGCCTGATCGCGCGTGACCAGATGGTGGGCCCGTGGCAAGTGCCGGTGAGTGATGTCGCCGTGACCTTGGCGGGTTTCCAGACCAATGTCGGCGAGGCCTTCGCAATTGGCGAAAAAGCGCCGCTCGCCCTGATAGATGCCCCCGCCAGCGGCCGCATGGCGATTGGCGAAGCCATCACCAATATCGCGGCTGCACAAATTGACGACATCGGCAATCTGAAACTTTCCGCCAACTGGATGGCGCCTGCCGGCCACCCGGGCGAGGACGCCGCCTTGTTTGCCACCGTGAAAACCGTGGGCATGGAATTGTGCCCGCAGTTGGGCATTTCGATTCCGGTCGGCAAAGATTCGATGTCGATGAAGACCGTATGGAACGAGAGCGGTCAGGACAAAGCTGTCACCGCGCCGATTTCCCTGGTGGTAACCGCGTTTGCCGATACGCCGGACGTGCGCAAAACGCTCACGCCGCAATTGCGCACCGACCTGGGTGACACGCGCCTGATCCTGATCGACCTGGGCAGCGGCAAACAGCGCATGGGCGGCAGCGCCTTGGCGCAGGTGTATAGTCAACTAGGCAATGCCGCACCAGACGTGGACAACCCGCAACAGCTCAAGGCATTTTTTGCGGCGATTCAGCAGCTGAATGCTGAAAACAAACTGCTAGCCTACCATGACCGCAGCGATGGCGGCTTGTTCGCGACCTTGACCGAGATGGCATTTGCCGGACGAGCAGGCCTGGAAGCCAATCTGGATGCGGCTTCTGGCGATGCCATTTCTGCGCTGTTTAATGAAGAATTGGGCGCTGTGATTCAAGTGCGTGCCAGTGATGCGGAAGCGATTGTGGCGGATTTGAATACCAAATTGGGCAAAGTTGCGCAACTCATCGGCAAAGTCACGGCAGACCCGCAGATTCGCATTACCGTGAACGGCAAGCTGGTGATGGACGAGTCGCGTATAGACCTGCACCGCGCCTGGTCGGAAACGACCTACAAGATGCAAAGCCTGCGCGACAATCCGGCTTGCGCCCAGCAGGAATACGACCGCATCCTGGATACACAAGATGCCGGTATGCACATCCACACCACATTCGATATCAATGAAGATATTGCCGCGCCTTACCTGAACCTGAACCGCCCACGCATGGCGATCCTGCGTGAGCAAGGCGTGAATGGCCAGGTGGAAATGGCTGCTGCGTTTGACCGTGCCGGATTTGCCGCTGTGGATGTGCACATGAGCGACATCATTGCTGGCCGCATCTCGCTGAAAGACTTTGCTGGCCTGGTCGCCTGCGGTGGTTTCAGCTATGGCGACGTACTGGGTGCAGGCGAAGGCTGGGCAAAATCCATCCTGTTCAATACCAGAGCCAGAGACGAGTTCAGCGCATTCTTCAACCGGACCGACTCCTTTGCACTCGGTGTCTGCAACGGCTGCCAGATGATGAGCAACCTGCACAGCATCATCCCTGGCACTGCACATTGGCCGCATTTCGTGCGCAATAAATCCGAGCAGTTCGAGGCACGCTTTGCGATGGTGGAAGTGCTGGAGTCCCCCTCCCTGTTCTTTAACGGCATGGCTGGAAGCCGCATGCCGATTGCGATTGCACATGGTGAAGGATTTGCGGAATTTTCTGACGCGAGCGCTGTCAATGCTGTGCTGGATCAAAAATTGGCGACATTGCATTACATCGACCATGCGTCAACGCCAACAGAAATCTATCCGTTTAACCCCAATGGTTCACCAAAGGGAATTACCGGGCTGACTAGCACAGATGGACGTTTTAGTATTATGATGCCGCATCCTGAACGCGTATTCAGAGCAGTGCAACATAGCTGGCGCCCGGATGGCTGGCAGGAAGATGCGCCGTGGATGCGCATGTTCCGCAATGCAAGAAAATTTGTAGGCTAATATAATTTAGGGATTAGGAGACCAAGAAACATGAAAATTTTTAAAGCAGTATTGATGGCCTTTGCTTTGCTGTTTGCCGTAACAAGCCACGCAGGCACTTTGACGGATGACGAGTACATGGAGCTTTCCGGCGCGTTGACAGACGGCAAGCTGGATGTGGTGAAACGTTACATCGACAAAGACCCTTCCCTGTTAAGCTACAGCTTTTATGCCTGGCAGCCGCTGCAAATGGCCACGAACCACAACCAATTGGCTGTAGTGAAATACTTGGTGGAAAAAGGTGCGGACAAAAACTACGCTCACCCTGCCAGCAAAATGACCGCCTTCCACTTGGCGGCATTCAACGGTTTTGATGATGAAGTAAAGTATCTGGCTGCAAGCGGTGCCGACATCAACAAGAAACTGAAAGGTGGCGTTTCGCTGATTCGAGTGATTAAGGACGAAGGCAACACCAAAATGGTGGACTTGCTGACCAGTCTGGGCGTGAAAGAAGAAGGCTGCGAGGGTGAGTGCTTCTAAAGTAATAAGCTAAATAAGTTAAGCCATAAAATGAACAAGGTGTGTGATAAAAGTCACACACCTTTTTTATTGCCTGTTTAAAATCCGCGTATCATTACAATAAATCAACGAGGGACCGCTGATGACAATTCACCTTAAACACATACTGATTCCTGCTTTGCTGCTGATACCCGTGATAAGCCAAGCCAGCGATTCCGATACTGCGTACAATGTTCACATTCGCACGCTAGCCGCCTCTTGCGCCGCCTGCCACGGCACATATGGCAACACAGTACACCCGTATACAAAAGCCCCGGAAGGTAAAGCCACGCTGGCAGGCATAGATAAAGACCATTTCATGCAGCAGCTTAATGCGTTCAAGAGCGGTCAACGCAGTTCCACCGTCATGCATCACCATGCCAAAGGCTTGAATGCGGAGGAAATCGAGCAATTGGCCGCTTTTTTTGCCGCGCAAAAACCGGCTGCACAACAAGCATTGAACCACCAGAAACTGGAGGCGAACCATGAGTAACTTTAACATGAACCGCCGCCAATTCATCCAAACCGGCATAGCTCTGGGAGCCTTGCCATTGCTTACCTCTGGTTGCGCCAGTGTAAGCAGCAAAAATACCATTGGCCGTGTGGTCGTCATCGGCGGCGGTTATGCCGGACTGGCTGCAGCCAAATATGTCCGAATGTGGAGTGCAGGCGATATCGAGGTCGTGCTGATCGAGCAGAACAAGCAGTTTGTCTCCTGCCCTTTGAGCAACCTGGTATTAGGCGGCAGTAAAACGATAGACGACTTGACCTTTGGCTATGACTTGACCAAAAAGAATCACGACATACGCTTTGTGCATGACACGGTAACCGCCATAGACGCGGCTTCCAGACGTATCCGGATGCAGCGCGGTGAAATCAGCTACGATCGTCTGATTATCGCGCCAGGGATTGATTTCAATTATGAAAGCTTGCCCAATCTGGCATCGCCAGAGGTACAAAAAATGGTCCCGCACGCGTGGAAAGCAGGCTGGCAAACCGTCAACCTGCGCAAACAACTGGAAGCGATGCCGGATGGCGGCGTATTCGTCATCTGCATCCCTCAAGCGCCTTACCGTTGCCCGCCGGGGCCATATGAACGTGTTTGCCAGGTGGCCAGCTATTTCAAGGCGCACAAGCCCAAAAGCAAAATCATTGTGCTGGATGCAAACCCGGAAATCATCTCTAAAAAAGGCTTGTTCAATAAGGTCTTTAACGAGACGTATGCAGGCATTGTGGACTATCGCCCCAACAACGCGTTAATAAGTGTGGGCATTGCCAGCAAAACCGTCATTACCGAGTTCGACAAAGTGCAAGCGGATGTGCTGAACGTGATCCCGCCGCAGCGAGCCGGTAAGGCAGCCCAAATCGCTGGTGTACGCAACGTGGAAGATCGCTGGTGCGAAGTAGATTTCCTGACCTATGAATCCAAAGTTACCCCCAATATCCATATCATTGGCGATGCCATCGACAGCGGCTTGCCGAAATCCGCCCACATGGCCACCAATCAGGCCAAAATCTGTGCTAGCGCGATTGTAGAACTAATGCATCATCGCAGTCCGGATCCAGCCCCGGTATTCGCCAACACGTGCTATAGCTTCGTCGACGCAACCAAGGCTATGCATGTCGCCCATGTGTATCGCTATAACCCGAACACCAAAATCATGGTGCCAGCCGAGGGCGGTGGAGTCTCAACCAAGCCCAGCGAGGAGGAAGGGGCCTTTGCCAATACCTGGGCGACTAACATCTGGTCGGACATTCTTACTTAGAAAACCATGCTTGATGCGATCATCTCCAAACTCAGCACCCTGCTCACGTTAGGTATTTGCAGCATTCCTAACGTAGGCTGCGCCAATGCGGCGGATGTTGCCACGCCACCCGCGAACCTGCCGCTCAAATTGCCCGCCGGGTTTGCGGTAAATGTGTTCGCCCGGCTAGATGGCGGAGGTGCCGAGTATTTCACCGGGCCACGCATGATGGCTTTTGATAAAAGCGGCAACCTGTACGTTACCACTGGCCGGGGCAACCGGCTTTTCATGCTGCCGGATGCCAATAAGGACGGCATTTCCGAAGCGCCTGTACTGGTTAGCGACAAACTGAATGCGCCCAACGGGCTTGCTTTTGTGGGCGACAGCTTGCTAGTCGCCAATCAGGATGGCGTCGTCAAACTCACGCAAAAGAATGGTGTATGGTCTGCGCCACAGCCTTTCATCAGCCACTTGCCCACCGGCGGGCATACGCTCAAAACCATCAAGATCGGACCAGACAACTTCTTGTACTTGAATGTCGGCTCAAGCTGCAACGTATGCGTGGAAAACGATCCGTTGCGCGCAACCATGCTGCGCTACACGCTGGATGGGAAACCGGCTGGACACCTCGAAACACTTGGCAGGCACTCGCCTATCCCCGTCTGGGCAAGTGGCTTGCGCAATACGCAAGGCTTTGACTGGCAGCCGCAAACCGGCACCATGTTCGCCACCAACAATGGTGCCGACATGCGCTCGGACAAGAGAAACGGCAAGGTAAATGACGAAATCCCGCCCGAGCATTTGAACAAGATCGAGCCCGGCAATCACTACGGCTGGCCCTATTGCTGGGGCGATGCGGAAAGCAAAACACTGGTGCAAGACCCGAACTTTGTCGGTGAAACGGATTTCTGCAAAAGCGCTGCATCCCCTGCAATTACATTTGTTTCGCACAGCACACCTATCGGCATCACCTTCCTCGATAAAAGCCAGTTCCCGGCTGAATACAAGGAAGATGCGATTGTGGCGCTGCACGGCTCCTGGAACCGCCAGCAGCCTAGTGGCTATAAACTGGTACGTGTGAAATTCAAGGATGGTGAGCCGAAAGCAGTCACCGATTTTGCCACCGGCTGGCTTAACAACAATAAAGCCTGGGGACGCCCAGTGGATGTCGCAATAGGAACCGATGGCGCATTGTATGTGTCTGATGACAGGTCTGGTATCATTTACAGAATCGCTTACAAGGCAACCCTAAAATAAGGTAAACATGTTAAAAACGATTAGCAAATGGATGTGTTTTGCTATGCTGGGACTAAGCCCTCTTGCCACAGCTGGAACCACCCCTGGCACGCTTTTGTATATTCAGCCGTTTGAATATTCCAATCCGATACGCTTGTGGCATTACAGCCTCAACTACTGGTTCGAACAAGGGCCGATCGTTGAAAAACTTGCGCTAGAAGAATTTTCGCAAAAGTTCGATGAGGTTGCCATGTGCGAAAGCAATCAAACCGGAAAAATGCTGATCTGGTTGCAGCCCAAGATGTTCTATAACCCGCAGCTTCAACTTTTTTACGGCAAAATAGTCGCCAATGTATATACTGGCATGGGCAAACAAGTGGCAACCTATACCGGCGAGGCACATGCACGGGGCCATCTGGACATTTATCCTGAAATTGCCATTAAAAAATCCTACGCCTTGACGCTAGATGACCTGATGACGAAAATGCAAGCCGACCCGCAATTGACGGGTATCCGGCAAAATGGCGCCGCTGGCGAGCATACGCCATGCAGCATGGTCACCTTGCTACCAGTGCCCAAAGTGCGCGCCACATCGTTCTAATTCATTATTCTAAAAGGCATTATTATGAAAAAACTGTTCTTGTTGACTGTGCTGGTTTGGGTTTCCGGCACGCAAGCCAAAGAAGCCGCCATCCCTAAAATCACCGGCCTCAAAATGCCGGAGTCTGTCGTCCAGGCAAAAGACGGTACCATCTATATCTCGGAAATCGGCGAATTCAACGGTGATGGCGACGGACAGATTGGGAAAATGGATAAACATGGCAATGTCACCGTATTTGCCAAAGGCATGAATGATCCGAAAGGCTTGGCCATCATCGGCGACAAACTCTATGTGGCAGACAAAAACAAAGTACTGGAAGTAACCAAAGACGGCACTTGGCGCGTATATGCCGATACGCCCGCATTCCCGATTGCGCCCAAGTTCCTGAATGATCTGGAAGCAGACAGAATGGGGAATTTGTATGTCAGCGACAGCGGCGACCTGAAAACCGGCGGCGCGATCTTTAAAATCGCCAAAGACGGCACCGTGACAACGATCGCCGACAGCAAAAACCCGGACATCCTCGCCCCGAACGGCTTGCTATTCGAAGGCCGTAATAACTTGCTGGAAGTCGACTTTGCCAGCGGCATCCTCTATCGCGTCAACCTGAGCACTGGTGCTACCAGCAAAGTAGCCGAAGGCTTCGGCGGTGGCGATGGTGTCGTCAGGGGGAAATCCGGCCGAATCTATGTCAGCGATTGGCAGAACGGCAATGTGTATCAAGTCACCGCAGGCAAAGCCCGCTTGCTGAAAGGTGGCTATAAATCAGCCGCCGACATCGCCATCAGCCAAGATAACACCAAGATTCTGGTGCCCGACATGAAAGCGGGCGAGCTGGATTTTATCGAAATCAAATAATGTCTGTGGAATTACGTGCAGCTGCACTCAAGTGGCTATGCGAAACCGAACCTGATGCAAAAACAAAAGGTGTATTGGGCATTAAAGATGCAACCTACAGCATCGCTGCAAGCCAATACCCATGCGCCTTCCAGAGCATCCCCAAAAACATTCCGGGGCGACCTGAAAAGCCGCTGCTCGTTCCTCCGACCGAAGTCGAGAAACGCTCAATGCGTACCGTGGAAGGTCGTGCGGCGCTGATACATGCGCTTGCTCATATCGAGTTCAATGCCATCAACCTGGCGCTGGATGCGATTTGGCGCTTCGCCGATATGCCAGAACAATATTACTGCGACTGGCTGCAGGTAGCACAGGAAGAGGCTTATCACTTTAGCCTGCTGGAAGGTCATTTGCAAAGTTTAGGCTTTCATTATGGCGATTTCACCGCGCACAACAGCCTGTGGGAGATGGCCGAGAAAACCGCAGATGACGTGCTGTCGCGCATGGCTTTGATACCGCGCACGCTGGAAGCGCGCGGTCTGGACGCCAGCCCGCCGCTACGCAACAAGCTGGCGCAGATTGGTGACATCCAAGCCGCGGAGATACTGGACATTATCCTACGCGACGAGATTGGGCATGTCGCCATCGGCAACCGCTGGTTCAACTGGCTATGTACGCAACGCGGGCTGGAACCAGTGACGGCTTATCAACAACTTGCCGCGCAATACAACGCACCCAAACTGCACCGCCCATTCAATCTGGAAGCTCGCCGCAAAGCGGGCTTTAACGAGCGTGAGCTGGCGCTCTTAGAGGGTCACTAGAGTATGGGGGATTCCTTCTCCCCTTGCTCATACACCACATGCGCACGCCCAACAATAAGCGGATCTAGCGCACCAATGCGAGTTAAGTCTTTCTTCGCATATGGCAATTTGTGCAAAACGTAGCGCATCGCGTTCAATCGTGCGCGTTTTTTGCAATCCGATTTAATCACCGTCCAAGGCGAATCCGCGGTATCGGTGTAGAAGAACATCGCCTCTTTGGCTTTGGTGTAATCCTCCCACTTATCCAGCGATGCCAAATCGATCGGGCTGAGCTTCCACTGCTTGAGCGGATGCACCTGACGCTCCTTGAAGCGGCGGCGTTGTTCCTTGCGGCTGACGGAGAACCAGAATTTGACCAGATGGATGCCACTACGTATCAGGTTGCGTTCGAATTCCGGCGCCTGACGCATGAATTCGTTGTATTCATCATTGCTGCAAAAACCCATCACACGTTCAACCCCGGCGCGGTTGTACCACGAGCGGTCGAACAACACGATCTCGCCCGCGCTGGGCAAATGCTGGATATAACGCTGAAAATACCATTGACCTCTTTCCAGCTCGGTCGGTTTCTCCAGCGCCACCACGCGCGCACCGCGCGGGTTAAGGTGCTCCATCATGCGCTTGATAGTGCCGCCCTTGCCTGCCGCATCGCGCCCTTCAAACAGAATCACCACGCGCTGCCCGGTTTCTTTCACCCAAGCCTGCAACTTAAGCAGCTCCACTTGTAGCGAATATTTCTGCTTCTCGTAATTCTTGCGCAACATGAGGTTTTTGTAAGGATACCCACCCTCGCGCCAATCATCCGAAAGCTCGTCATCGGGACTGTTCTTTTTCTTGACCATCGGCAAAGGGCGATCCACCAATGCCTTACGCAGGATCTCCGCATCATCTGGTGATGTTCCTTCGACAATCGCCTCCAGCGTTTTGGCGATTTCGGTCGCGGGCAAGCCTTTCAGGCGCTGCGCAATATCCTGAATCGCAGCAGATTGTGATTCTTTGGCACCTGCGTCAGCCTCGCCTACGGTAAACTGCTCTATCGCAGCTGCCGTCAGCCTGGGCGCACGGTCACCTTGCTGTGCCTTACGCGCCCGGTTGGCAGGCTTGCCAGCTGGTCTATTGACGCTTGAAACACGTACCGGTTTATCTGAAAAATCATCCATAAGACATCTTCCTACCTAACTCTAACCGGGTTATCCTACACTCATACCGGGAAAGATACTTGATGTTTATCAAGTCGGGCAGGAATCCATGCTTAGGCGTAAGCCAGCGTTAAAGCGTAAGTAGATATATGGCCCCGTCCAACCCGGAGTAATTCAAAGCATAAGTGGCCTGTTGCTGCACGACCGGCTTGGCGTGATAAGCGATCCCAATACCGGCGACAGCCATCATTTTCAGGTCGTTGGCGCCATCACCAATCGCAATGGTCTGCTCCGATTTCAGCCCCAGCTTATCGCGCAGTTGCAGCAATTCCTGCGCTTTACGGTTAGCATCCACAATATCGCCCACAATATTGCCGGTGAGCTTGCCATCCACGATTTCCAGCGTATTCGATACCGCATAATCCAGCCCAAGCAAATCTTTCACGTGATTGGCAAACTGCGTAAACCCACCGGAAACCACCATGGTTTTGATATTGTTGGCCTTGCAAGCGGCAATCCATTCATGCGCGCCAGGGTTGGGTTTCAGCCGCTCCTCTATCACGCGGTATAACGCCTCTTCCGGCAAGCCTTTCAGCAAGGATACACGCTTGCGCAAACTGGCAGCAAAATCCAACTCACCACGCATGGCCGCTTCGGTAATCTCCGCAATCTGCGGTTTGATACCGATCATATCGGCAATCTCATCGATACATTCGATACAGATTAATGTGGAATCCATATCCATCACACACAAGCCAAACTTACTCAAGCGCTGCGCATCCGGCACCAGCGTGCAATCCAGTTTCTGCTCGGCGCAGAAAACCAAGACAGCACCAACTTCTTCGGTATTTACCGGCAAATAGTAAGCGTACTCGGCGATCTGTACAAATTGTGTATGAACGCCCAGCAAACCATGAATATGCTGCAAATGAGCCATCGTTACAGTGCGACCTTGAACCACTAAACGCATACATCCCAACCTTAACTAAGAAAATAAAACAGAAGCTCGATACAGTACAAACGCCAACGCTATCAACAACAACGGAATATCTATCCTGGGTTGCCAACAGCCCGCGTGGTGGTATACAACCAGGTATGGAGCTGTCAATAACCAGTTCGCCACGGCAAAAGAAGCAACCACTCCCAAAGCGCCAAAATAATGATGTCCAACATACATGAGGCCAATCTGCGTTACGATCGTGAACGCCTGCAGAATCGTATTTGCTTTTACCATGCCTTTCGCCGTCAGCACACCGAGATAAGATCCGCGGATCACCATCGGGAAAGTTCCCATTGAAACCAGTA
>OEOE01000111.1_pt1 | contig 13000 bp, 6 predicted proteins | sample 1539681 | NCBI WGS metagenome assembly OEOE01 (sample SAMEA3611561, study PRJEB22512) | activated sludge metagenome | biome: Urban; feature: Wastewater Treatment Plant; material: Activated Sludge | place: Slovenia | collected 2012-09-24
GGCCAGGGCGTAGCGGGTGACGAATTCGTCGATGAGGCGCTTCTCGGTGGTGATACTCTTGAGAAACTTGAGCCGCGCCGGGACGTTGTAGAACAAATTCTCGACGGCGATGACCGTGCCCGCCGGCGCGCCGATGGTCTCGCGGGCCAGCACCGCGCCGCCATCGAGCACCAGGCGAATGCCGGCCGTGGCCTCGCGCGCCCGGCTGACCACCGTCAGGCGGCTGACGGCGGCGATGGACGCCAACGCCTCGCCGCGAAAGCCGAGGGTGCGGATGGCCCACAGGTCATCGGCCGAGGTCAGCTTCGAAGTGGCATGGCGCAGGAAGGCGGTCTCAATCTCGTCGGCGGCGATGCCCGCGCCGTTGTCGGCCACCTGCACCAGTTCCCGGCCGCCGCCGCGCACGTCGATGGTGATGGCCGTCGCCCCGGCGTCGATGGCGTTCTCGACCAGCTCCTTGACCACCGACGACGGCCGCTCGACCACTTCGCCGGCGGCGATCTGCGAGGCCAGTTGGTCGGACAATACGTGAATCGTCATGCCCCCATTGTATCAGATTCCGCTCAGGATGATTGCCGCCCGGCGCGCCAGACCTTATACTTCGCCACGAGGTTTCACTATGCCGTTTCAACCTGATTACGATGTACACGCGGATCGGCGGCCCTATACGCTGGCGGGCCGGTCGGAAGATGGCCGCCGGGTGGGCGCGCTCGTCCTGCATGGGTTCATGGGCAGCCCGCTCAGTTCGCGGCCGTTGGCCCACTATCTGAACGACCGGGGCCTGTTCGTCCATTGCCCGCTGCTGCCCGGCCACGGCAGCTATCCCGGCGCGCTGCGCGGCGCGAGCCGCCGATCGTGGCTGGCCGAGGCCGAGGAAGGGTTTCGCCTGGCCCGCGAGCAATGCGACGACCTGTTCCTCATCGGCCATTCGATGGGCAACGTCCTGGCCGCCCACGTCGCCCTGAAGTTCGGCGGGGTGCGCGGCGTGGCGATGCTGGCCCCGGTCATCGACGTGCCCGATCCACGGCTACGTTATGTCAAGTATGCCCGTTTTTTCATGCCCTGGTACTACCCCCACAAGAGCAAGCGCGAGAGTATGCAACATCTGGTGCGCGAGCGCGTCCTCGATTTCGATCCGACCATCGATTTCGACAGCCCGGAGTTCCAGGCCCAACTGCCCCACGTCAGCCGCGTGCCTATCTCCGGGATGCACGAGATGGTCAGCACGATCGAGCAGGGGCGCAAGCTGTGGCCGCGGCTGGATGTGCCCGTGCGCATCCATGCCGGCGAAGACGACACCGCCGCCCCGCCCGATAACGCCCGCCAGATCTACGCCCTATTGCCCGGCAAGGATAAAGAACTGACCGTCTACCCCCGCGTCGGTCATGAGCTGATGCGGCCGTTTGAACCGATCCATGCCACTGTCTGGGAGTCGATCGCCACATTTATTGAGACCCACGTCACAACGCCTCAACCGGCGAAAATGTAGGGCGGGATGGTATCCCGCCCCGGCAGCAACGGAAGAGGGCGGGTTGCCAACCCGCCCTACATTTTGGTCGGCGCGATGGTATCCCGGCACGATAGCAATGGCAGAGGGCGGGTTGCCAACCCGCCCTACATTTAGTGAATATTTGTTGTCATTTCCCGCATCTTGCGCCACAATAGACTTTGGAAGTGCGGGCAGAGGATGGGGTGAAGGAAAGTCCGTGGTACGCCGGATGCTTAGTTATTGACAAAATACCCGACCTTTCCACCCAACGAATTGCCCCTGCTTACCTTAACGTTCCGTAATTGCAAGGAGAAGAGATAGATATGAAACGTAACATGCTGTTGATTACCGGATTGCTGTTGCTGGCTCTGCTGGCGGTGGCGTGCGGCGGCGGCGGCGCGGCCACCGAGCCGACGGCCGCGGCCGTGGAAGAAGTAGCCACCGAAGCCCCGGCCGAAGAAGTGGCGACCGAAGCCCCGGCCGAGGAAGAAGCCTCGGGCGATTGCTCCGCTGAGGACGTGCTGTGCATCGGCCTGGTTACCGACGTGGGCGAAGTGGACGACAAGTCGTTCAACCAGTCGGCCTGGGAAGGCGCGCAGCAAGCCGCCGAAGCCCTGGGCGCGGCCGAGGTGAACTTCATCGAGACCGCCGCGGCCACCGACTACGCCGCCAACATCGCCCTGTTCGCTGACCAGGGGTATGACATCATCGTCACCGTCGGCTTCGCCATGGGCGAGGCGACGCTGGCCGCCGCGGCCACCTACCCGGACATCGACTTCATCGGTGTTGACCAATTCGGTCCCGAAACACCTGTCGCCAATGTCACCGGGCTGGTCTTCAATGAGGACAAGGCGGGCTTCCTGGCGGGCGTGTTGGCCGGGTCGATGAGCGAGAGTGGCGTCATCGCCGCTATCCTGGGCACTGACCTGGTTCCGGCGGTTCGCGCTTTCAACATTGGCTACCAGAACGGCGCGAAGTCGGTCAATCCCGACATCGAGATCATCGCCACCTATCACCCCGGTGGGTTTGAGACCGGTTTCACCTCGCCGGAAGACGGCGCGACCTTCGCCCAGCAGGCGATTGATCAGGGTGCCGATGTGGTCTTCGGCGCCGGTGGCAAGACGGGCAACGGCGCGTTGATCGAGACGGCCGCCCACGAAGGGCTGTGGTGCATCGGCGTGGACAGCGACCAGTGGGAGACTGTCCCCGAGGCCCATGCCTGCCTTATCTCCAGCGCCATGAAGCTCATCACCCCCGGCGTAATTGACCTGGCGACTATGTCGGTCAACGGTGAATTCCCCGGTGGCAACTACTTCGGTGCGGTCGGCCTGGCCCCCTTCCACGATCATGCCGACGCCGTGCCGCAAGAAGTCAAGGACTTGCTGGACACCACCAATACCGGTCTGATGGACGGCTCCATTTCGACCGGCTGGGATGCGGCCACCGACTAACATCCATTAGCACTTCGGTGACGAAGTTGATCTAGTGTACGTCTTAGTCCATCGATACGTGTAACCAATGTGCGACGTGCCCGACGCGGTACGTCGCACATTGTCTAAATTGAAATGGTCGAGATCTAGACAGCGGTTTGTTCCTGACGACTCGGACCGTTGTCTCGATCGACCGATGTCTTGCAGGAGGCGAGCATGGCGACAGACTCTGCGACAGGCGGCGGGAATCAGGCCAGAGCGGTTTTACAGCGGATCTGGCGTAGCGCCAGCGTGCCCCTGGTCGCCGTGCTACTGGGCGCTCTCATTGGCGCGGTACTCTTGCTCTTCTCCGGCGTCAATCCCCTGGATGCTTATGGGGCCTTGATTGATGGCGCGTTTGGTTCGCCACAGGCGTTCCAGCGCACATTGGAGAAAGCCACGCCTCTCATCTTCAGCGGTCTGGCCGTCGCCTTCGCCTTCAAGGCCGGCCTCTTCAACATCGGCGCGCAGGGGCAGCTAATCATCGGGGCCATCGTCGCGGCCTATGTCGGTCTTAGCCTTGACGGCTTGCCGGCGATCATCCACGTCCCCCTGGCGCTAATGGCCGGCGGCCTGGCCGGCGCCCTCTATGGCTTTATCCCCGGCGCGCTCAAAGCCTTCACCGGGGCGCATGAGGTCATTGTCACCATCATGCTGAACTACGTCGCCTATAACATCACCAACTACCTGGTGAATGGGCCGTGGAAGGATCCGTCGCCCACGAATGTGGTCGCCCGCACGGCCCGGATTCTGCCTTCGGCCGAATTGCCCATTATCGGCAACGTTCCCATCGGCTTCATTGTCGCGCTCATCGCCGCGGTTATCGTCTGGTGGGTGCTCTATCGCACCACATTGGGCTATGAGATCCGCACCGTCGGCCTGAACCCCAGCGCGGCCCAATACGCCGGTATACGCGTGGCGCAAATGATCATCTTGAGCATGATGATCAGCGGTTTCCTGGCCGGCTTCGGTGGCTCAGTCGAAACACTGGGCATCGTTCGCCGCTATGAACCGGGCTTCAACATCGGTCTCGGCTTCGACGGCATTACCGTGGCGCTGCTGGGCAAGACGAGCCCCTTTGGCGTCATTCCGGCGGCCTTGTTGTTGGGAGCCATGCGCGCCGGTTCCAACGTCATGCAACTCGAAGCCGGCGTTGCCAAAGAGATTATCGACATCATCACGGCCTTTATCCTGTTCTTCGTCGCCGCCGACGTCATCGTCAAGTGGATCATCCGCCAGCGCGAGAGCGATGACGACAAGGTCATCCTGTCCAAGGGCTGGGGCGGCTAGGAGAAGCAAACTCATGGAACTGACAGCGAACCCTCGTTCCACATCGACCCGATGGGTCCTGAAAAATAAGTGGCTGCTTCTCATCGGCGCGCTTTTGACCGGCGTCATCATAGTCGCTAACAATATTTATGACCCAACGGAAGCCGTGCTGGCGACGACGATTCGCCTTTCGACGCCGCTCATCCTCGGCGCGCTGTGCGGTCTCATCGGCGAGCGCACCGGCGTGGTCAACATCGGCATCGAAGGGCAAATGCTGCTGGCCGCTTTCTTCGCCTTTCTGGCTAACGTGTTCATCGGCAACCTGGGAATGCCGATGTGGTTGACCTTAGCGCTGGCGACGGTGGTCGGCGCGTTGACCGGGGCCTGTCTCTTATACACATCTAGATGTGTATAAGAGACAGACCTTATACTTCGCCACGAGGTTTCACTATGCCGTTTCAACCTGATTACGATGTACACGCGGATCGGCGGCCCTATACGCTGGCGGGCCGGTCGGAAGATGGCCGCCGGGTGGGCGCGCTCGTCCTGCATGGGTTCATGGGCAGCCCGCTCAGTTCGCGGCCGTTGGCCCACTATCTGAACGACCGGGGCCTGTTCGTCCATTGCCCGCTGCTGCCCGGCCACGGCAGCTATCCCGGCGCGCTGCGCGGCGCGAGCCGCCGATCGTGGCTGGCCGAGGCCGAGGAAGGGTTTCGCCTGGCCCGCGAGCAATGCGACGACCTGTTCCTCATCGGCCATTCGATGGGCAACGTCCTGGCCGCCCACGTCGCCCTGAAGTTCGGCGGGGTGCGCGGCGTGGCGATGCTGGCCCCGGTCATCGACGTGCCCGATCCACGGCTACGTTATGTCAAGTATGCCCGTTTTTTCATGCCCTGGTACTACCCCCACAAGAGCAAGCGCGAGAGTATGCAACATCTGGTGCGCGAGCGCGTCCTCGATTTCGATCCGACCATCGATTTCGACAGCCCGGAGTTCCAGGCCCAACTGCCCCACGTCAGCCGCGTGCCTATCTCCGGGATGCACGAGATGGTCAGCACGATCGAGCAGGGGCGCAAGCTGTGGCCGCGGCTGGATGTGCCCGTGCGCATCCATGCCGGCGAAGACGACACCGCCGCCCCGCCCGATAACGCCCGCCAGATCTACGCCCTATTGCCCGGCAAGGATAAAGAACTGACCGTCTACCCCCGCGTCGGTCATGAGCTGATGCGGCCGTTTGAACCGATCCATGCCACTGTCTGGGAGTCGATCGCCACATTTATTGAGACCCACGTCACAACGCCTCAACCGGCGAAAATGTAGGGCGGGATGGTATCCCGCCCCGGCAGCAACGGAAGAGGGCGGGTTGCCAACCCGCCCTACATTTTGGTCGGCGCGATGGTATCCCGGCACGATAGCAATGGCAGAGGGCGGGTTGCCAACCCGCCCTACATTTAGTGAATATTTGTTGTCATTTCCCGCATCTTGCGCCACAATAGACTTTGGAAGTGCGGGCAGAGGATGGGGTGAAGGAAAGTCCGTGGTACGCCGGATGCTTAGTTATTGACAAAATACCCGACCTTTCCACCCAACGAATTGCCCCTGCTTACCTTAACGTTCCGTAATTGCAAGGAGAAGAGATAGATATGAAACGTAACATGCTGTTGATTACCGGATTGCTGTTGCTGGCTCTGCTGGCGGTGGCGTGCGGCGGCGGCGGCGCGGCCACCGAGCCGACGGCCGCGGCCGTGGAAGAAGTAGCCACCGAAGCCCCGGCCGAAGAAGTGGCGACCGAAGCCCCGGCCGAGGAAGAAGCCTCGGGCGATTGCTCCGCTGAGGACGTGCTGTGCATCGGCCTGGTTACCGACGTGGGCGAAGTGGACGACAAGTCGTTCAACCAGTCGGCCTGGGAAGGCGCGCAGCAAGCCGCCGAAGCCCTGGGCGCGGCCGAGGTGAACTTCATCGAGACCGCCGCGGCCACCGACTACGCCGCCAACATCGCCCTGTTCGCTGACCAGGGGTATGACATCATCGTCACCGTCGGCTTCGCCATGGGCGAGGCGACGCTGGCCGCCGCGGCCACCTACCCGGACATCGACTTCATCGGTGTTGACCAATTCGGTCCCGAAACACCTGTCGCCAATGTCACCGGGCTGGTCTTCAATGAGGACAAGGCGGGCTTCCTGGCGGGCGTGTTGGCCGGGTCGATGAGCGAGAGTGGCGTCATCGCCGCTATCCTGGGCACTGACCTGGTTCCGGCGGTTCGCGCTTTCAACATTGGCTACCAGAACGGCGCGAAGTCGGTCAATCCCGACATCGAGATCATCGCCACCTATCACCCCGGTGGGTTTGAGACCGGTTTCACCTCGCCGGAAGACGGCGCGACCTTCGCCCAGCAGGCGATTGATCAGGGTGCCGATGTGGTCTTCGGCGCCGGTGGCAAGACGGGCAACGGCGCGTTGATCGAGACGGCCGCCCACGAAGGGCTGTGGTGCATCGGCGTGGACAGCGACCAGTGGGAGACTGTCCCCGAGGCCCATGCCTGCCTTATCTCCAGCGCCATGAAGCTCATCACCCCCGGCGTAATTGACCTGGCGACTATGTCGGTCAACGGTGAATTCCCCGGTGGCAACTACTTCGGTGCGGTCGGCCTGGCCCCCTTCCACGATCATGCCGACGCCGTGCCGCAAGAAGTCAAGGACTTGCTGGACACCACCAATACCGGTCTGATGGACGGCTCCATTTCGACCGGCTGGGATGCGGCCACCGACTAACATCCATTAGCACTTCGGTGACGAAGTTGATCTAGTGTACGTCTTAGTCCATCGATACGTGTAACCAATGTGCGACGTGCCCGACGCGGTACGTCGCACATTGTCTAAATTGAAATGGTCGAGATCTAGACAGCGGTTTGTTCCTGACGACTCGGACCGTTGTCTCGATCGACCGATGTCTTGCAGGAGGCGAGCATGGCGACAGACTCTGCGACAGGCGGCGGGAATCAGGCCAGAGCGGTTTTACAGCGGATCTGGCGTAGCGCCAGCGTGCCCCTGGTCGCCGTGCTACTGGGCGCTCTCATTGGCGCGGTACTCTTGCTCTTCTCCGGCGTCAATCCCCTGGATGCTTATGGGGCCTTGATTGATGGCGCGTTTGGTTCGCCACAGGCGTTCCAGCGCACATTGGAGAAAGCCACGCCTCTCATCTTCAGCGGTCTGGCCGTCGCCTTCGCCTTCAAGGCCGGCCTCTTCAACATCGGCGCGCAGGGGCAGCTAATCATCGGGGCCATCGTCGCGGCCTATGTCGGTCTTAGCCTTGACGGCTTGCCGGCGATCATCCACGTCCCCCTGGCGCTAATGGCCGGCGGCCTGGCCGGCGCCCTCTATGGCTTTATCCCCGGCGCGCTCAAAGCCTTCACCGGGGCGCATGAGGTCATTGTCACCATCATGCTGAACTACGTCGCCTATAACATCACCAACTACCTGGTGAATGGGCCGTGGAAGGATCCGTCGCCCACGAATGTGGTCGCCCGCACGGCCCGGATTCTGCCTTCGGCCGAATTGCCCATTATCGGCAACGTTCCCATCGGCTTCATTGTCGCGCTCATCGCCGCGGTTATCGTCTGGTGGGTGCTCTATCGCACCACATTGGGCTATGAGATCCGCACCGTCGGCCTGAACCCCAGCGCGGCCCAATACGCCGGTATACGCGTGGCGCAAATGATCATCTTGAGCATGATGATCAGCGGTTTCCTGGCCGGCTTCGGTGGCTCAGTCGAAACACTGGGCATCGTTCGCCGCTATGAACCGGGCTTCAACATCGGTCTCGGCTTCGACGGCATTACCGTGGCGCTGCTGGGCAAGACGAGCCCCTTTGGCGTCATTCCGGCGGCCTTGTTGTTGGGAGCCATGCGCGCCGGTTCCAACGTCATGCAACTCGAAGCCGGCGTTGCCAAAGAGATTATCGACATCATCACGGCCTTTATCCTGTTCTTCGTCGCCGCCGACGTCATCGTCAAGTGGATCATCCGCCAGCGCGAGAGCGATGACGACAAGGTCATCCTGTCCAAGGGCTGGGGCGGCTAGGAGAAGCAAACTCATGGAACTGACAGCGAACCCTCGTTCCACATCGACCCGATGGGTCCTGAAAAATAAGTGGCTGCTTCTCATCGGCGCGCTTTTGACCGGCGTCATCATAGTCGCTAACAATATTTATGACCCAACGGAAGCCGTGCTGGCGACGACGATTCGCCTTTCGACGCCGCTCATCCTCGGCGCGCTGTGCGGTCTCATCGGCGAGCGCACCGGCGTGGTCAACATCGGCATCGAAGGGCAAATGCTGCTGGCCGCTTTCTTCGCCTTTCTGGCTAACGTGTTCATCGGCAACCTGGGAATGCCGATGTGGTTGACCTTAGCGCTGGCGACGGTGGTCGGCGCGTTGACCGGGGCCTTGGTCGGCGGTTTGTTGGCCTTCATGGCCGTCACGCTGAAAATGGATCAGATCATCGGCGGTACGGTGATCAACATCCTGGCCCTGGGTCTGACCGGCTACTTCTATACAACCGGATTGACAACCAGAGGCAAATTCGCGCCCATCCCCCTGGGGCCATTGGCCGACATCCCGCTGATTGGCCCGGTATTGTTCGATAACCCGCCGATCACCTATTTAGCCATCATCCTGGTCTTTGTCATCCACTACACCTTATTTTATACCCGTTGGGGATTGCGCAGCCGAGCCGTTGGCGAGCACCCGCGCGCGGCCGACACCGTGGGCATCAACGTCGCTCGCATGCGCTATCTCAACGTCATCCTGGCCGGGGCCATTGCCGGGCTGGGCGGCGCGTTCCTGACGCTGGAAGGAGTGGGTTCCTTCGAGCGGCAGATGACCAACGGCCGCGGGTTTCTGGCGCTGGCGATCATGATCTTCGGCAAATGGACGCCCTTGGGCGCGTGGGGGGCGGCATTGTTGTTCGGCTTCCTCTATGCCTTGCAAAACCAGCTCAATTTTGAAGGGGTGAATCTGCCGCCACAACTCATTGGGAGCATCCCTTACGTGGCGACGATCATCGTTCTGGCCGGCTTCGTCGGCCGCTCGCGTGGGCCGGCCGCCGCCGGGCAGCCCTACGAGACCGAAGGCTGAGACAGAACGCAACACCACACGCCGGCGCCTGTTGGCGTCTGGGCGTCAGTGATTTTATGGAGTGACGGATGAGCGACAACCAAGCTCCCATCGTGCTGGAAGCCAAAGGCATCACCAAGAAATTTCCGGGCGTGCTGGCCAATGACCGCGTCGATCTGACGCTGCGGCGGGGCGAGATTCTGGCCATGTTGGGCGAGAACGGCGCAGGCAAAAGCACGCTGATGAACATCCTCTACGGCCTCTATCACCCCGACGCGGGCGAGATCTGGATCAAGGGCGAGAAGGCGGAACTCCACAATCCAGGCGACGCCATCGCCCGTGGCGTGGGCATGGTTCACCAGCATTTCCAGCTCGTGCCGGTGATGACCGTCGCTGAGAACGTCATCCTGGGCCAGGAAGTGACGCGGGCCGGCGGCTACATCGACAAGCGCGCCGCCAACCAGCGCGTGCGCGAATTGTCCGAGCAGTACGGCCTGGAGATCGACCCGACGGCCGAAGTGGATGACCTGCCCGTCGGCCTGCAACAGCGGGTGGAGATCATCAAGGCCCTCTATCGCCACGCCGACATCCTCATCCTCGACGAGCCGACGGCCGTGCTGACGCCGCAGGAAGCCAACGAGCTATTCCGCATCATGCGCGACCTGACCGACCGGGGCGTGTCGATCATCTTCATCACCCATAAGCTAAAGGAAGTGCTGGCCGTGGCCGACCGTATCGTCGTGTTGCGCGGCGGCCGTAGCGTCGGCGCCGCGCTGCCGGCCGAATCGACCGAGGCCAGCCTGGCCGAATTGATGGTCGGCCGCAAGGTGATCCTGCAAGTCGATAAGGATGAGGCCAAGCCCGGCGCGCCGGTGCTGCAAATCGACAATCTGGAAGTGCTGGATGATCGCAAGCAGAAGGTTGTCAAGGGGCTGAGCCTGGAAGTGCGCGCCGGGGAGATTCTGGGCGTGGCCGGCGTGCAGGGCAACGGCCAGCGCGAATTTGTGGAGGCCCTGACCGGCCTACGGTCGATCGTCGCCGGCCATATCCGCATCGCCGGCGAAGAGTCCACCCATTACACGCCGCGCCGTATCACCGAACTGGACGTGGCCCACATCCCCGAAGACCGCGAGAAGCATGGGCTGGTGATGTCCTACAGCATCGCCGACAATATGGTGCTCAACCGCTATTACCGTGCCCCCTATTCGCGCAACGCCGTGCTCGACCGGGAGGTGATCGCCGAGAACGGCCGCAATCTGGTGAAACAATACGACGTGCGCACCCCGTCCATCTACACCCATGCCGGCAATCTGTCGGGCGGCAACAAGCAGAAAGTCATCGTCGCTCGCGAATTCTCCCGGCCGGTGAAGCTGCTCATCGCCAACCAGCCCACGCGCGGCATCGACGTCGGCTCCATCGAGTTCATCCACAACCAGATCGTCGCCCAGCGCGACGCGGGCGTGGCCGTGCTGGTGGTGTCGGCCGAATTGGACGAGGTGCTGAGCCTGGCCGACCGGGTGGCGGTCATGTTCGATGGCCGTATCGTCAAGACGCTGCCCATCGAAGAGGCTACGCGCGAGCGTGTCGGCCTGCTCATGGCCGGTTCCGAGGCCTGACAGAGCAATAGACACACGGCCCGGTTTGCGCTATACTGGCCGCGATAGGTCAATGATGAACCTCGACTGCGATAATTCCAACTCCAACTACGCACGGCGTCCGGTGGATAACTCCCCGGCAGCGGCCGGCGATTCGTAAATTCCCACCGTCAAAGCATCATGTGGGTAGGTCGCCCAGCCGCATCCTCCGGCTGGGTCTTTTAATTTTGCCATTGGCTAGGAACTATCCTGAGAGGAACGCGGAGAAGAACGATTATGGTAGAAGAAGATATTCTGTACGTGACGGCCGAAGGGCTGAAACAAATCAACGAGGAACTAAAAAACCTGAAGACGACGCGCCGCGAAGAGGTTGCCCAAAAGCTGGAGATCGCCATCAAGCAGGGCGACCTGAAGGAAAACGCCGATTATCACGACGCCAAGGAAGAACAAGGCTTCATCGAGGCCCGCATCCGCCAACTGGAGAGTATGCTGGGCCGCGCCAAGCTGATCGAGGCCCAGGGGCCATCCAACATCGTTCGCGTGGGCAACACCGTGACCGTCTCCGAGGACGGCATCGACGAAATGGAAACCTACACCATCGTTGGGGCGCACGAAGCCGACCCGACGAAGGGGCGCATCTCCAACGAGTCGCCCATCGGCAGCGCGCTGCTGGGGGCCAAGAAGGGCCAGACGGTCAGGGCCATGACGCCCGCGGGAGAGATTCGGTTTACGATACATGAGATTGCTTGAGGCGCAGGGGAGCGGGGGAGCAGGGGTGCAGGGGAGCCGTAATCTCCCCTGCACCCCTGCTCCCCTGCACCCCTGCTCCCTTACACAGCCCTCGCCTAAATGAGAACACCCATGAACGACATCCGCACCGTTGAGGCCAATGAATTTATCGGGCAGCAAGTCCGTTTGCAAGGCTGGCTGCACAACCTGCGGCGGTTGGGCGGGGTCAACTTCATCGTGCTGCGCGACGGCTGGGGCACGATTCAGGCCGTGACCGAAAACGAGGCCGATCTCGCGCCGCTGACCGATTTGGCGCTGGGCAGTGTGATCCGCCTGACCGGCCAGGTCATCGCCAACGCCCAGGCCCCCGACGGGCTGGAGCTACAACAGCCGGTGGTGGAAGTCGTCACGCCGGTACTGGAAGCGTCGCCGCTGCCGCTGGCCAAGAAGCGGCTCAACGCGGCCCTGCCCACGTTGCTGGATCATGCCGTGGTCGCCAACCGCCACCCGGCGCGACGGGCCATCTTCCGGCTGGCGGCGGGGACGATGGCCGGCTTTCGGGCTACGTTGAGCGCCCGCCACTTCACCGAAGTGCAGACGCCCAAAATCGTCGCCTCGGCCACCGAGAGCGGGGCCAACGTCTTCAAGCTCGATTACTTCGGCCGCCCGGCCTATCTGGCCCAAAGCCCGCAATTCTACAAGCAGATCATGGTCGGCGTATTCGAGCGCGTCTTCGAGGTCGGCCCCGTCTTCCGCGCCGAACCGCACGACACCGTGCGCCACATCAACGAATACGTCAGTCTGGACGTGGAGTTCGGCTTCATCGACGATCACTTCACTGTGATGGCTCTCCTGCGGGAAGTCATTGCCGGCATATTCGACCATCTGACGACCCATTACGCCGCCGACCTGGCGCTGCTGGAGGCCAATCTGCCGGTCATCCTGCCGCAAATCCCCCACATCCACTTCGCCGACGCCCAACAGTTGATCCTGGCCCGGCATGGAGCCGACGCGGGCAGCGTCGCGGCCGGTGAGCCGGACCTGTCGCCTCAGGACGAGCGCCGGCTGGGCGAGTGGGCCTGGCAGGAGTATGGCAGCGACTTCCTCTTCGTCAGCGGCTACCCGATGGTCAAGCGGCCGTTCTACACCCACCCCGACCCCCAGCGACCGGCCTATTCCAACTCCTTCGACCTGCTCTTTCGCGGCACGGAACTGGTGACCGGCGGCCAGCGGCTGCATCGCTATGACGACTACCTGGCCGCGCTGGCGCGGGCCGGCCACTCCCCGGAACCGTTCACGGCCTATCTGGAAGCGTTTCGCTACGGGATGCCGCCGCA
>OEOE01000112.1_pt1 | contig 12857 bp, 9 predicted proteins | sample 1539681 | NCBI WGS metagenome assembly OEOE01 (sample SAMEA3611561, study PRJEB22512) | activated sludge metagenome | biome: Urban; feature: Wastewater Treatment Plant; material: Activated Sludge | place: Slovenia | collected 2012-09-24
CAAAAGTTGGCGCCCATCCATGAAGACCATGCAGAATTGATGCGCCATCTAGAACATATCCGCGAAACCTGCACTTATATTGACAGCCATGACAATTGCGAGAACTGCAGCCGAGAAAAGCATGCGTCTTGTAAAGGCCGGCTGCACTCTTTGTTGATTTATGGAATAGAAATCGCAGAAGCACATTTTGCTCATGAAGAAGCCATATTGCTCGATGGCTTGGCGCCAGAAACCCGCACCACACGATTTCTGGCACACCTGGCTGCTCACGAAGCCATCCTCAAAAAACTGGATATGGTAAACACCATGAGCGCCGAGCTGAACAAAAACGTCAGCACGGCTGAAGCATACCGGAATCTGCACAACCAGACATCCACTATCCTAAGCGAGCATGAGCGCATGTTCGACCAACCTTCAATACGCTATGCAAAAGCAGAAGCGAAACGAAAAATTGCTATCAAACCTCTTCATTCTTGAAGTGGCGACGCAAATACCAAGCCACAAACACAACACCCAGCGCAACAATGGCGTAATGGAACTGATGGAAATACACCTTCAGATCCTGCCAGTGCTCGCCGGCCTTCATACCAACATACCCCAGCACCCAACACCAGATAAATGACCCGACAAAGGTATATAAAACGAACTTGGTCATATTCATGCGCGCCACACCGGCCGGGAAAGCAATAAACGTACGTACGGCAGGTAACAAGCGGCCGACAAAAATGATGATCTCGCCATAATTGGCAAACCAGCGGTCGGCCATATCTAGATCCTTATGGCTAATCAGCACATATTTACCATATTTTTCTACCAACGGGCGCCCACCATACATGCCCAAATAATAGGCAGGGATGGAACCCACCACGCAGCCAATCGCACCCGCCATGGCGATGCCGAACAAGGTCATCTCACCTTTAAAAACCAGAAACCCCGCGAATGGCATGATAATTTCGCTGGGCAGTGGAATGCAGGCCGACTCTATCGCCATCAGCAGCACGATACCACCATATCCCATCGAGGAAATCACGCTCATGATCCAGGTAGCGAGTATTGCAATTATTCTTTCTATCATATTGATTATATTGGTTTTTAGTTACGAAAACTCTTTCAACAGAGTTCTTACCGACTCTGTACGATGCCTGATATTGCCTAGCTGCGTCGTCATACGTAGCTTATCTGGTCCGTTCATGCGGCAACGTTTATCGCGCTGTAGCAGATTGATGAGTTTCAACGGATCCAAGTCTGCTTTTATGTCGAATTGTAGCTGAATCGCGCTGTCGCTGGCATCTACTTTAATAATGCCCAACGGCTTGGCCGCAATGCGCAGGCGGTGGCAGGCCATCAGCGCTTCGGCAGGTTCCGGCAGCAGGCCAAAACGGTCTATCAACTCCTCCTGCATCACATCCAGCGCATCGTCATCATTGCAGTTGGCCAGCCGTTTGTAGAGCACCAGCCGCTCATGCACATCCGGGCAATAATTGTTAGGCAACAATGCCGGCGTATGCAGATTGATTTCCGTCGTCACGCCCAGCGGTGCATTCAAATCAGGCTCCTTGCCCGCTTTGAGTTGCTTGACCGCGTGATTGAGCATGTCGGAATACAAATGGAAGCCAATTTCCTGCATCTCACCGCTTTGTGAATCTCCTAACAACTCGCCTGCCCCGCGGATCTCCAGATCGTGCATTGCAAGGTGGAAGCCCGCACCAAGATCTTCCAGCAACTGAATCGCATCCAAGCGCTTCTGCGCTTGCGGAGTGATAGTACGGTCACGGTCTGTCAATAAATAAGCGTATGCCTGATGGTGGCTGCGTCCTACACGTCCGCGCAACTGGTGCAGCTGCGCCAGCCCAAACATATCAGCACGATTGATGATGATGGTGTTGGCAGTAGGCACGTCAATCCCCGTTTCAATGATTGTCGTGCACAGTAGAACATTGAAGCGCTGCTGGTAGAAATCTCGCATGACGTGTTCCAGCTCGCGCTCACGTAACTGGCCATGCGCGATGCCTATACGCGCTTCTGGTAGGAATTTTTCCAGCTTTTCCTTCTGCACATAGATGGTATCCACCTCGTTATGGAGAAAATACACCTGCCCACCACGCTTGAATTCGCGCATCACCGCCTCGCGTATCAAGCCTTCGGAATAATCACTATGAAACGTCTTGATACTCAGCCGCTTCTGGGGCGGCGTAGCAATCACGCTAAACTCACGCAGCCCTTCCATCGCCATGCTCAAGGTGCGCGGTATTGGCGTAGCTGTTAAGGTGAGCACATCCACTTCGGCACGCATTGCCTTTAGCTGCTCCTTCTGGCGCACGCCAAAGCGATGTTCCTCGTCCAGGATCACCAGACCAAGGTTCTTGAATTGCACGTCTTTCTGAATCAGCCTGTGCGTACCGATGACGATATCAATCTCGCCATTCTGCAGACCTTGCAGCGCCTGTGCTTGTTCTTTGGCGGTACGAAAGCGAGAGATTTCCGCAATCCCGATAGGCCATTGGGCAAAGCGATCACAGAAATTTTCATAATGCTGTTCCGCCAGCAAGGTTGTGGGTACCAGCACCGCCACCTGCCGCCCGCCCATCACGGCGACAAATGCTGCGCGCAAGGCCACTTCTGTCTTGCCAAAGCCCACATCGCCGCACACCAGACGATCCATCGGGCGGCCGGATTGCATGTCCTTGATGACATTCTCAATTGCTTCCAGTTGATCAGGTGTCTCCTCAAAAGGAAAACTATCGCAAAACGCTTCGTAGTCATGCAGACTCAGGGTGAAAGCATGCCCACGGCGAGCTGCACGCTGCGCGTACAGATTCAATAACTCGGCTGCTGTATCACGAATTTGTTTGAGTGCTTTTTTCTTGGCCTTGTCCCACTGACCACTGCCGAGCCGATGCAGTGGCGCGGTCTCCGGGGGGCCGCCGGAATAGCGGGAAATCAGGAACAACTGGGAAACTGGCACATACAACTTGTCGTCACCATAGTATTCAATCAGCAAAAATTCGGTTTCACCTTCGCCAAAATCCAGACTCACCAAGCCCTTGTAACGCCCTACCCCGTGTTGTTCATGTACAACCGGGTCTTCGTGACGCAGCTCCGATAAATCCTTGAGCATACCTTCGGTATTGTGCGCTTTTTCTTTCTCACGGCGGCGCTGCTGGCGTACAGTGGAAGCATACAACTCGGCCTCGGTGATGATGGCGAAATCCTGCTGCATGAATCCCTGATGCAACGCAGAAACGCCCAGCATGACGGCATCACTGGCATTCAAAAAACTTTGCCAATTGTCGCAAAACGACACATTCAGGCCATGCTCGGTAAATAGTTGTGCCATAGTCTCGCGACGCCCCAGACTTTCGGCACAAATCAGCACGCGCTTCTTCGTGCCACTTAAAAAATCCTGCAACTTGTGCAGCGGATTATCCGCACGGCGTTCTATATCCAGCGCAGGCAGGCTATCCACCTGTTCTAGTGACATGCTCAGACCAGAAAAATCATGCGTGCGCTGGAAAAACACATCCGTTTTCAGCAGCAGATACTCGACTGGCAGGATCGGTTTTTCAGGGTCATAAGCCAGCAGCTTGTAGCGCGATTGCGCGTCGAACCAGAATTGCTGCGCCGCCTTATCCAGATTGCCATGCAGCACAATGTGTGTGTTCTGCGGCAAATAGTCAAACAAGGTCGCTGTTTCATCAAAAAATAACGGTAGATACCATTCGATACCGCCACTGGCAATGCCTCTGCTAACATCCTTATACACTTTAGCGCGCTGTGGATCACCTTCAAACTGTTCGCGGAACTGGCTTCTGAATTTAGCGATACCCGCCTCATCCAGCGGAAACTCGCGTGCAGGCAACAGGCGCACCTCCGGCACAGGATACAAGCTACGCTGCGTATCTACATCAAAGGTGCGAATGCTTTCGATTTCGTCATCGAACAAATCCAGGCGGTATGGCAGCACGCTACCCATCGGATACAAATCTATCAGCCCTCCGCGCACACTAAACTCACCAGGGCTAATGACCTGCGACACATGGTGATAGCCCGCCTGCGCACATTGCTGGCGCAACGCCTCCACTTCCAAACGCTGGCCTTTCTTGAGCATGAAGGTATGCGCCGCGAGGAAACTGACCGGCGGTAACTTGAGTAGTGCCGTAGAAATTGGCACGATCACCACGTCGGACTGTGCCTGGCTGATCTGGTACATAGTCACCAGACGCTCAGAAATCAAGTCGGGATGCGGCGAGAACACGTCATAAGGCAAGGTTTCCCAATCTGGCAGCAAGTGCACTTGGATATCAGGCGCAAAGAATGGAATCTCCTCGAGCAAACGCTGCGCTTCAAATGCATTGGAGGTCACAATCAATAATGGCTTTTTTGTTGTTTTTAAACGACATGAAAGTGATGCTAGAAGTAAACTATCTAAGCCATTGGCAGCATAAGGAAAACGATTGAATTGGCTTAAATCCGGCAAGGAAAACTGCATGTTTGGTGATGACTTTAACTTGGTTAGGCTGGAATATTTGCCTATTATAACTCTGTAGCACATCCGAATGCGTGGCACGCGCCTAACGTGAGTCAGACAGGCGTAAGCAAGACAACAATGGGGGCCATCATGAATGACAAGCAACTGGTAGCGGTTCATGCTGCCAAATATGTACAAAATGACATGCTGGTTGGGTTAGGCACCGGTTCTACCGCCAATTATTTCATCGAAGAACTCGCTAGGCGACAAACCGAAGAAGGCCTCAAAATCACCACCATAGCCAGTTCCAATATCTCGATGATTAAAGCGCAAAGCCTGGGGCTGAAAGTCATCGGATTGCAGCAAGTGAACAGCATAGATTTATATGTAGATGGTGCAGATGAAATCACGCCGGACATGACGCTATTGAAAGGCCGTGGCTACGACCTGGTAATGGAAAAGCTGCTCGCCAAAACCGCCGGACAATTCATTGTAGTAGCCGACAAATCAAAGCTGGTAGAGCGTATCGGCACTAACTACAACATTCCCATCGAAGTGATGCCCTTCGCCTGGCAAGCTACCAAACGCAGCCTGGAAGCGCTGGGCGGCGTAGGGGACTTACGCCCGAACGTTGCAAAAGATGGATTGTCCATTACCTCTTACGGTAGTTTGGTATTGGATATGCAATTTGACAAAAGCATCAAAGAAGCGGAACTCAACGCGCTCATCAACAACGTGCCTGGCGTAGTGGAGCATGGCATATTTTACGGGCTCGCCACAGCCACCCTCATCGCAGCAGATGGCAATGTGGATACGCGCTGGCGCTGATCGGGAGCGCCACTTGAAGAACCTGTCATTTATTCTTGGCTGGCTGCTGCTGGCGCTGACCGCATGCAAACAGGACAAGCCTGCGCCACCGCCCGTGCCAATTGCCGGAAAACCGGCGGAAAACGTCCTGACCGTCGTCACCATCAATAGCCCCAGCACCTACTATGTGAACAACGACAAGGCTTTTGCCGGCCTGGAGTATGATCTAGCGGTGCTGTTCGGCGAATTCCTGGGCAACAACACCCAGGTCAGATTCGTGGTGGAAACCAGCGTGGAAAAAGCCCTTGCGCGTGTGGCCAATAAGAAAGCGGATTTTGCGGCGGCAGATTTATCCGTGACTGAGGATCGCAAAAAATTCGTGCACTTTTCGGCACCCTATCATGATGTGCAGCAGCAACTCGTCTACAACCGTGAAGCGATCAAAAAGCCGCCCAAAAGCCTGAAGGATATGGCGGGGCTGGAAATCGTGGTGCCTGCCGGCAGCAGTTTTGTGGAACGCCTCAAGCAGTTAAGCAAGAACGAGTCCGGCATCCTCATCTGGGAAGAACGGAAGTCCGTACATTCCGGACAACTGCTGGAAGCGGTTGCCAACGAGGAAATTCCCTACACCATCGCCGACAGTCACCTAGTTTCCATCCTGCAAAATTACTATCCTAATCTCGCAGCGGCTTTTCCGGTGGGCGAGCCGGAAAAGATTGCCTGGGCATTTCCGAAAAATGGCGATCCGGAGTTGCTTAAGAAAGCAGATGAATTCTTTGCCAAGATCAAAAAAGATGGCACCTTACGCAATCTGGTAGACCGCTACCATGGCAGTTCCAAGCGGCTCAACCCGCTCGATGTAAAAACCTTTTTGGTGCGCAGCCAGACCCTGCTACCCAAATACAAACGGCTGTTCAAACAAGCGCAGGAGATCACCAGCCTGGATTGGCGTCTGATCGCGGCCATCAGCTATCAGGAATCGCACTGGGATACCTACAACACCTCGCCCACCAACGTGCGCGGCCTGATGATGCTGACCGAAAGCACCGCAGACCGCATGGGGGTCACCGACAGGCTGGATCCGGTGCAGAGCATCCCGGCCGGCGCCAAATACATCCGCCTGCTGTTAGATGCCATTCCGGACCGCGTTCCCGAACCTGACCGCACTTACATGGCACTAGCCTCATACAATATCGGTTATGCGCATCTGGAAGACGCACGCGTATTAGCACAACGGCTGCGGCTCAACCCGGATAGCTGGTCGGATATCAAGAAAGCACTGATGATGCTGAATGACCCGAATTACTACATCAATGCCAAGTATGGCTATTGCAGTTGCGGCCAGCCGGTGATTTTCGTGGAATCCATCCGCAGTTACTACAACATCCTGGGGCGCTTTGAAGCGCCGCATGAGGGCATACAAGAGAACTTCAAGATTGCCATGGCGGAAACGCCGATATAAAACAAAAAACAGATGCCCTGAGAGCCAAGCAGGACGCGGCTCCCAGGGCATGCTTTCTCGGTATTATTGCGGTTTAATGACTTGCAAACCACCCATGTAAGGCTGCAGCACTTTGGGGATGCTCACGCTGCCATCGGCATTCTGGTAGTTCTCGAGAATAGCAACTAACGTACGCCCTACCGCCAAACCGGAGCCATTCAGCGTATGCACCAGTTCCGGCTTGCCTTGCGCATTGCGGAAGCGTGCCTGCATGCGGCGTGCTTGGAATGCCTCACAATTGCTGACCGAAGAGATTTCACGATAGGTGTTCTGCGCCGGCAGCCACACTTCCAGGTCGTAAGTCTTGGCCGCGCCAAAGCCCATATCACCTGTGCAAAGCGCAACTACGCGGTACGGCAACTCCAGCAACTGCAGAATATGCTCGGCATGGCCAACCATCTCTTCCAGCGCTTCGTAGCTCTTTTCCGGGTGCACGATCTGCACCATCTCGACCTTGTCGAACTGATGCTGGCGTATCATGCCTTTGGTGTCCTTGCCGTAACTGCCGGCCTCGCTGCGGAAGCACGGCGTATGCGCGGTCAATTTGATGGGCAAGCTTTCCAACGGCACGATCTCGCCGCGTATGCTGTTAGTCAGTGTAACTTCAGAGGTGGGAATCAAGTACATTTTGGCATCGTTGTGCATCATGCTAAACAAATCCGCCTCAAACTTCGGCAATTGCCCTGTGCCTAGCAAAGTCTCGGTGTTCACCAAATAAGGCGTGTAGCACTCGGTATAGCCATGCTGTTCGGTCTGCGTATCCAGCATGAATTGTGCAATCGCGCGGTGCAGTTTGGCAATGTGGCCCTTCATGAAGGTGAAGCGCGCGCCGGACAACTTGGCGCCGGTATCAAAATCCAGCCCCAGTGGCGCGCCGACATCCGCATGGTCTTTCACTTCAAAATCATTACCATATTCTTTTTTAAAATCGCGTGGCGTACCGACTTTACGCACTTCCACGTTTGCGGTTTCATCGCTGCCTTGTGGCACGCTCTCATGCGGCAAGTTGGGGACATTCAACATCAGCGCCTGCATCCTGGCCTGTACATCGTTCAGCTGTGTCTCGGCCGCCTTCAGTTCATCACCTAGGCCGGCAACTTCAGCCAATATCACGCTCGCATCTTCGCCCCTGGACTTAGCAATACCAATTTGCTTGGAAGCCGCATTGCGCTTGGCCTGCAGCGCTTCAGTATTGGTCTGGATGGCCTTGCGTTCGGCTTCTAGCTTGCGGAATTCGTCTGCGTTAAAGTCGAATCCGCGCGCCTTCAGGCGTGCTACTACATTATCCAAATCGGTTCTTAATTGTTGAATATCTAACATCTATTTCTTCACTTTTCTATCTAAATCTTTCAAGTGCTGCAATTTTTCGCTTATTTTACCCTCAAGCCCGCGCGGTGTGGGCTGATAAAACTGTGGCGGCGTCATGTCGTCCGGGAAATAGTTCTCTCCGGCTGCATAGGCTTCCGGCTCGTGATGCGCATAGCGATACTCTTTGCCGTAATCCAGCGCCTTCATGAGCTTGGTCGGCGCATTTCTAAGATGTAGCGGTACAGGCCGCGACTTGTCCTGCCCGACGAAGGCTTTGGCCTGATTATAAGCGTTATAGGCCGCGTTGCTCTTGGGCGCCACGGCACAATAGATCACGGCGTTGCTGAGTGCCAGTTCGCCTTCCGGCGAACCCAGCCGTTCGTAGATCTGGCAGGCTTCCAGCGCCATGGTCTGCGCTTTGGGGTCGGCCAGTCCGATGTCCTCGATCGCCATGCGAATGACGCGGCGTCCCAGATAAAGCGGGTCGGCGCCCCCATCCAGCATGCGCAGGAGCCAGTACAGGGCCGCGTCCGGGTTGCTGCCACGCACCGATTTATGCAGCGCGGAAATCTGGTCATAGAAAGCCTCGCCGCCTTTGTCGAAACGGCGCAGCTTGGAAGCCATTGTGGTTTGCAAAAAGGCTTCATCAATCTCTTTAACACCCGCCCCAGAAGCCGCATGGAACAAGGACTCCAGGAAATTCAGCAATCGTCTTGCGTCGCCGTCTGCATAGGCCAACACTTGCTCTTTCACCGCGTCCGTCAGTGTCACATCGGGCGCTACCAACCCACGGCCGCGTTCCATCAGCTGTGCCAATTCTGGCTCGGATAAGCTGTTTAAAACAAATACTTGCGCACGGCTCAGCAATGCGCTGTTCACCTCGAAAGACGGATTCTCGGTCGTCGCACCGATAAAGGTGATCAAGCCGCTTTCGACAAAAGGCAAAAAAGCATCCTGCTGGCTTTTGTTGAACCGGTGCACCTCATCCACAAACAGGATGGTCTTGCGGCCGGATTGCTGCAAGGTCAAATCGGCACGCTCGATCGCCTCGCGAATATCCTTGACGCCTGAAAGTACCGCGGAAATCGGGATGAATTCGGCATCCGCCGTGTTAGCAATGAGCCGCGCCAATGTGGTTTTTCCCACACCGGGCGGCCCCCACAGAATCATCGAAGGCAACTTGCCGGATTGAAACGCCACACGCAGCGGTTTCCCTTCACCCAGTAGATGTGTTTGCCCGACGACTTCGTCCAGTGTTTTTGGACGGAGCCGCTCGGCAAGCGGCGCTTGCGGGGCAACAGGTTGAAAGAGATCGGTCATGCGCGTGTGCGAGTTGTAGAAAATGTTAGTATAACCGAGAGCTGCCGTGCATTAGTGACCTGATTTATTCAGCCGACCTTTCCGAATAACCGGCAAAGCCCATCATGACCCTGACCAAGCCATACACCAACCATGATAATAACCGCTTGAAATAGTGCTGGCGCAGCCAGTTACTCTGCGTGACTTTACTGGCCCCTTTTTTGATAGCCTCCGACAAGTCATCTCTCAGCTCCTTGGTGAACGCAGCATCATCCACCAGTATGTTGGCTTCGCGGGACATCATCAAGCTAAATGGATCGATATTGGAAGAACCCACCATGGCCCAGCGGCCATCCACCACCGCTACTTTGCTGTGCATAAAGCTCTTCTTGTATTCGTAGATTTCGATACCATCACTCAGTAAATGACTATAAAGCGCATGTGAGGCGAAATCCAGCAGTACATATTCCACACGTCCTTGCAATAGCAGCGTTACCTTTACGCCACGCTTTGCAGCATCTCTTAATGCATGACGAAATCGCAAGCCCGGCAGAAAGTATGCGTTGGCTATCAAAATCTCCTGCTTGGCTCGGCGAATCAGGTCAAGATAGGCATCTTCTATTTCCCGCCGATGCATGACGTTGTCTCGTAACAAAAACTGGGCATGCATGTTACCTACCCTTTGTTTGGCCAAGGTGTCAGGTAAATTGCTCTGTGTCTTTTTACGAAAGTGAAACCATGTCATCTTTCGCCAGAGCGATGTGACGCTGTAACGCATCGATTGCAGCAGCACTCCTTCTACTCGAACCGCATAATCGACTCTTGGAGGAGTCTGGTCTGGAGTGTTGTTATCATCAATGATGTTGATGCCTCCAACAAATCCAACTCGCCCGTCTATGACCGCCATCTTTTGATGCATGCGCCGCAAGCGATTACGCTTAAGCGTCCAAGGAGAAACCTTAGGCCTGAACAGCATCACATTTACGCTTGCCTCTTCCAGCTTTTGAATATGCTGTTTATCCAAAGTACGACACCCAAAACCATCCAGCAACAGGCAAACTAGCACCCCTCGCTGCGCGGCGCGTTTTAAGGCATTCGCGATGCGGATACCTATATGGTCCATCTCAAAAATATAGGTTTGCAGGTAAATTTCATATTGAGCCTCGTCGATAGCGGCTTCCAGTGCAGGGAAATACTCCCCCCCGCTTCTGAGCAGCGTGATCTGGTTACCGCCCAACATGCCTGTTCCCAATCAAACTTGCTGACAGTGCTACATGGTCGGACATGCCGATGTTCGCCAAACTATGATGTACATGACAAGCATGCACATCGAATCCGCGTGCATAGATACGATCCAGCCGAAAAATCGGAAGCGTCGAAGGAAAGCTCCGGGCATGCATCCCATGCATTTGCTCGAACACCTCATGCAGACATTGCTGCTTGAGCACCAGACTGGCTTTTTGACGCCAATCATTGAAATCCCCGGCTACAATCATGGGCGCATCCTTCGGCACCATACGCTGAATACGCTCGGACAGAGCCGACATCTGGCGAGCGCGCCACCGCCCCATCAGGCCAAGATGCACGCAAATACAGTGCAGATGCTTATCCAGACCCGGCACGGCAATTTCGGCATGGAGCAAGCCGCGTTGTTCGACACGGCTTTCGGAGATATTTTCGTTTTCCCAACGCACAATAGGATATTTTGAAAAAATGGCATTGCCATGATGGCCTCTAGTACGGGTAGCATTCTGACCATATACCGCAAAATTCCAGCCATCCTCGGACAAGAAATTATATTGCCCGCGATAAGGCAGGTCATGATGGCGATCGTGTGCTCCGCATATTTCCTGCAGAAAAAGAATATCTGCCTGCAGCTTGCGAATGAGCAGCCGCTGTTCATGTAAGGTCAGACGCAGGTTAAAACTACTTAAGCCCTTATGGGTATTGAAAGTCGCAATGTTCAGCTGGGTGGGGATCACAGATGCAACTACGAGACCATTACCAGGAAAAATCCTTGCGCACGACTACGGAAAATGTCGTGCGCTCGAAATCATTCAGCCGGATATTGGAATCGTTTTTAATGTGGCTGATTTGCGACCGGATTGCCCAATCCCGGATCGGTATGAACTTGACACCCAAAGTCGCATCATATTGATGATCTTTGCGGGACACAAGAAACGCAGGATCATGGTCATCGTAATCGCGCAACTCATAGCCCATGGTGGTATAGCCCTGCCAGCGCACGGCCAACCGCATTTGCCCTCCCAAACGCAACCCGGCAATATCCTGACTCAGGAAGTCAAAATCACCCCTTCTGGCATCCTCGCGCCCACCATACAGGCTAGCAAAAACCACCGGGGCAAATGATGACTGGAAGGCATGCCCGGCATTCACTCCTGCAATTGTTCTATCCGCGTTGCGAATCTCGTTATCATCGTACTGTAAACCGGAATACTGTGCGAAAAGACCAACCTGGTTGCGCGGATCCAGCGTATGCAACCATTGCGCCGTAGCGCCATAGGCATGCCGGAAGTCTTCACCATCCAGATCGAAGTGGCTGTCCTGCAAGGTCAGCATCAGTTGGTTATCCTGATTCGGCCTGATTTCCACCCCAAGGTTGAAATCTATTGACGCAGTATCGAACTCAAATTCCGAATTGTTGACACGATTGCTGGAACTGGCGGACGCAAACAGCGCGACTTCATGCGATATCGGGTGGCGGAAAGACAAGCCGCCTGCGAATTGCAAGAAACTGTCCGAGCGCTTCTGCGCGCTTTGGTCCAGCGGAATTAGCAAGCCGCCCAAAGCCGGCACGCTGACTGAATTGATGCTGGTAGCACTATTGACGTTGGAATCCAACCCCAGGCCAAACTCCAAAAAAGCACCAAAACTGGTCGTAGTACCTTCTATCTTCTGAATCTCGGTCAACAATTTTCGGATAGCGGCTTGTGTCGCCTCATCCGGATTTTGCTGTAGTACATTGTTGAACTCTTCCTTGGAAGCGTCACGCTCGCCAAGCATATAATGCGCTTTGGCCATTTCCGCCCGCGCATCCTTGTGCTCCGGCGAGATTGCCAGCACACGCTCCAGCGCAAAGACACCACGGGAAACGTTACCGCTTTCCACAGCGCTAACGCCGAGCAAGTAATCGTAGTTCACCTCACCGGCATGACTGCTTTCCAATGGCTCCAGCAGTTGATATGCTGCTTTGTAATCGCCGCTACGAATCAGCTTTTCAGCTTCAGCCAGTTCCGCATCCTGAGCGGCTGCCGCAATAGGCAATAGCAATGCTACCATGGCTGACAATGTTACTGCTGTTGAACGTATTTTCATACTATGATATGAATAAATTTCCAGTAATAATAATCACTTATCAAGCTGTCTCTTATACACATCTAGATGTGTATAAGAGACAGCCTATATGGTCCATCTCAAAAATATAGGTTTGCAGGTAAATTTCATATTGAGCCT
>OEOE01000116.1_pt1 | contig 12454 bp, 11 predicted proteins | sample 1539681 | NCBI WGS metagenome assembly OEOE01 (sample SAMEA3611561, study PRJEB22512) | activated sludge metagenome | biome: Urban; feature: Wastewater Treatment Plant; material: Activated Sludge | place: Slovenia | collected 2012-09-24
CTACCAAGCTGCGCGATGGCAATATCGACATCATCAATGCCAAATATAAAATTTCCCCAACTGAGTCGTTGATTGGCTATGGCTATTTCATTGATGTTGAGAACCTGGGACAAAACGGCGGCAATCCGGCTGCTGCGAGTGCCATAGCTCAAGGCGGCAATGGCCTGGGGGGCAGTAGTGATACACCAGCTTCTGCCACCAATATCAATCCATCACAGACGGATGCTAGCAGTAAGACATTCGGGTTACGATTGGATGGCGCACATAAAATCAACGACAACTGGAAAGCACTTTACACTGCAGAATACGCCAAGCAGGATGATTATCGCGGTGGAAATTCACTGATTGACGCGCACTACTACAAACTGGGCGGTGGTGCCGGCTTTGGTAACTGGTCTTTACGCATTGATCATGAAAAACTCTCCAGCAATAACGGCAAGTATGCTTTCCAGACGCCCATGGGAACCAATCACCTATTCCAGGGTTGGTCGGATCACTTCTTGACCACACCCCGCCAAGGCATAGAAGATACGTTTATTACGCTATCCGGTAGTATTCAAAAATTCAAGATCTATGCGGAATATCATGTATTGAAATCCGACAAAGATTTCCAGTCTTTAGGAGGGAAGCTTGGTGATAAATACGGGACAGAATTTGATGCCAGCGTGGCATACCCGTTTAGCGATAGAATCAGCGGAAAAGTAGAATATGCCAATTTCAGGGAAAGCGATGTGTACGGCTCTGGCGCTACAGCACTACAAAATGCTGCTAGGAAAGGCGATAAAGAAATCGTTTGGGTAACGGGGATGTATACGTTCTAAGTATCCAACCCCATGAATTTTGCCGCCCCGCATGCGGAAGCCTGTACCGCCTGTTGATAAGTAGCATCGGCAGGCAAGTGATCAGCAATCCGATGCAATGAAATATATCCCGGATCTAAGCGGTGATCCAGTTCGCGGTAAATGCTATGCTCGCGTGCATAGCTTTCCGCAAAAATTCGCAGCAAGTCTGCCAGCGGTTTGCCGGGATGACTGGGGATAAAATCCTGGATCAACCACAGATGCACGACTTCGTCTTGGTTGATGCCAGTTTTCGGGTCTGCCAGCATCATGGCGTGGTCAATTCTGGCCTGGTTTCCAACATCTTTGGGGTCGCCGTATGCAACCTCATAGTATTTGATTTTCGCGCTCAACAATGAAGTAGGCCCGTCAATCGGTACCTGCCCGACCGCATAATAACCAGCAACCGCGCGATCGCTATTGAGATGATGCTCTTTTGCTACAAAATCAATGATTTCACCCCGTAGTTGCCATGCGCGGACACCCGCCATCATGTCCTTGGTGGCAGCGTAAATCAAAGCCATATAATGCGATGACGATTTGCTGGCCACGCTGTAATTGATGATAGCTGTACCGTTCGAATAAAGTTCCAGCGCGCTCAAGCCTTCCAGCTTGCCATGCGGATTAAGTACAAGGGACGCTGCCATTTTGGTACCGTTCTCATTACCCCCATGCAAGGCTTTCATCCAGTTCTCGCTGCGCTCGGCCGGCCATTCAGGGTACTGCTCCCGCGCCAGCGCAAAAATCATCGGCAATAGCTTTTCCTGTTCAGACGCTTGCAAGTCTTGCAGGCGGACAATTGAATAACCGGGGGAGAGCTTGAAACGATCCATTGTACGTTTAATGTGTTGGGGTGGTGCCGGAGAAGGGAATCGAACCCCCGACCTTTTCATTACGAATGAATTGCTCTACCAACTGAGCTACACCGGCACAATGGGCGCTAGGCTGATACCTTGCCAGGCGCTTGCGTCAAATTCTTGGGCAACTGAAATACTACACTTTCTACCACGCCTTGCAATTCCTGCACGTCTCCTGCACCCATTTGTTGCAATGCAGCAATCACCTCTTTTACCAGCACTTCCGGCGCCGATGCGCCTGCCGAAACGCCTATTCTTTGTTTGCCTTGCAGCCATTCCGGCTTTAAGTGGCTGGCATTATCGACCATATAAGCTTCCACGCCTTGATTCTGCGCAACCTCTCTCAGCCGATTAGAATTGGAGCTATTAGGCGACCCGACAACGATGACCAGATCGCAATTTTTCGCCATGATCTTAACCGCATCCTGACGATTCTGTGTTGCATAGCAAATGTCATCGCTCTTGGGTGCATGAATATTGGGAAAGCGCGCTTTCAGCGCATTCATCACCATCGCCGCGTCATCCATTGAAAGCGTGGTTTGTGTCACATAAGCTAGCTTTTCCGGATCACGTACCTCCAACTGCTGCACATCATCTGGTGTTTCCACTAGATACATGCCACCCTCCGACTGACCCATCGTGCCTTCTACTTCCGGGTGACCTTTGTGACCAATCATGATGATTTCCAATCCTGCCTTGCGCATTTTGGCCACTTCCATATGCACCTTGGTCACCAAGGGGCAAGTCGCATCATAGGCGGTCAGCCCACGTGCTTCCGCCTCCTCACGCACGGCCTTGGAAACCCCATGCGCACTGAATATCACAGTGCTGCCCGGCGGGATTTTATCCAGCTCGTTCACAAAAATCGCGCCTTTTTGCCGCAACTGATCCACCACGAATTTATTGTGTACCACCTCGTTGCGTACATAGATAGGCGCGCCGAACTTCTCCAGTGCCTGCTCGACGATGATAATGGCGCGATCCACCCCTGCGCAAAATCCGCGCGGATTGGCAAGTTTGATTTCCGGTTTATGGCTCATATTCAGATACTTAACGCTTAATTGATGGCGCTTCGGGTATAATGGCGCAAATTTTAAATCAGCCCGATTATGAAAAACACTGCAACGTTATTGATTACCTGCCCGGATGCACGCGGCATCGTGGCAGCCATCGCTGATTTCCTGTATCAGCATAATGCCAATATTCTACACGCAGACCAGCATCAGGATGCGGAAAACAACCTGTTTTTGATGCGTGTGGAATGGGATCTGGCAGGGTTTGACTTATCACAAACCCAATTCGATGCGGCTTTCAGTCCGATTGCCAAAAAATTCGACATGCAATGGCAACTCAAATTATCGCAGCAACGTACACGTGTTGCCATGATGGTATCGCAATATGACCATTGTCTGGCAGATCTGTTACACCGTTACAAAAGCGACGAGCTTGATTGCGAGATTCCGCTGATTATCAGCAACCATCGCGATACGGAAGGCTTGGCCAAATTCTACGGCATTGATTTTCACCATATCGTAGTGAACAAGGACAATAAGGCCGAGGCGGAAGCCGCGCAGTTCAAACTGTTTGACGAATACAAGATTGATTTGATTGTGCTGGCACGCTACATGCAGATTCTGTCATCTGATTTTGTCGCGCGTTACCCACAGCGCATCATCAACATTCATCATTCGTTCCTGCCGGCTTTCATCGGTGCAAGGCCGTATCACCGCGCCTTCGAACGCGGTGTGAAACTGATAGGCGCCACCAGCCATTATGTGACAGAAGACTTGGATGAAGGCCCGATTATCGAGCAAGACATCGCTCGCGTATCGCACCGCGACCAAGTAGAAGACCTGATTCAAAAAGGACGCGACCTAGAGCGCGTGGTACTCTCGCGCGCCGTACGCTGGCACATTGAGAACCGTATTCTGCTCTACGCCAACAAGACCGTGATTTTCGACTGATCAAAAATAAAAAATGTAAATAAAAAAGCGAGGAACAACCTCGCTTTTTTATTGCCTACAGAAGAAATTATTCGGCTGGAACGTTGTCCGGCAATGGATCAAACGGCTCATCATCATAAGCCGCGATTTCCGGCAAATCTCCACCAGAACTGGCTGCCGGCGCACTACCAGATGACGCGCAACCTACCAAGAAAAGCATCACTACAGCAACTAAAGCAAGTAAAAACTTATTCATTAGATTCTCCCCCTGAGCTTTATTAAAATTAAGAGTTAAACTCTCAGAGAGAATTTACGCCTATGCGACAAAAATCGCAATAGGCTTAAGGACTTATCCCGGCAAAACGCACTCGCCAGAGAAAAGTGTTTGCACGGTTTCACGTTGCCGAACCAAATGCACTTTGTCACCATCTACCATTACTTCTGCCACCCGTGGGCGCGTGTTGTAATTGCTAGCCATGCTCATGCCATACGCTCCAGCAGATTTGACCGCCAGCAAGTCGCCTTGCTCCAGATTCAACTGCCGGTCGTGTCCAAGAAAATCTCCGCTTTCGCATACTGGACCAACAATTTCGTAACTACACACATCCCCGCCACGCGGCTGCACCGACGCAATCTCGTGATACGCATCGTACAAAGCCGGGCGCATCAGGTCGTTCATGGCAGCATCCACAATGGCAAAATTCTTGGCTTCACTGGGTTTCAGGTATTCCACTTTTGTCAGCAGAACACCGGCATTGCCCACCAATGCGCGCCCCGGCTCAAACAGGATTTTGACCTTGCGCGCAGCCAATTTGGCCAGCAAGGCCTGCGCATAATCCGCAAAGGCGGGTGGAGTCTCGTCCCTGTATGTGATACCGATGCCGCCACCCACATCGATATGCGTGATGGTGATGCCTTTGGCTTGCATCTCGTCTACCAGACCCAATACCTTTTCCAGCGCATCTACAAATGGCGCAATCTCGGTAATTTGCGAGCCGATATGGCAATCCACACCATGCACCGCGATGTTGGGCAACTCGTGCGCCAGCACATAAGTATCCAGCGCATCCTCAAACGCAACGCCGAATTTATTATTCTTCAGTCCAGTGGAAATGTAAGGGTGTGTCTTGGCGTCCACATTCGGGTTCACGCGCAACGATACCGGCGCCACTTTACCCATTTGCTCGGCTACTTCGTTCAAGCGTATCAGTTCCGCCCGAGATTCCACATTGAAACAGAAAATACCTGCCTCCAGCGCGGCACGCATTTCCTCTGCAGTTTTACCCACGCCGGAAAACACCACTTTGCCTGCATCACCGCCTGCGGCCAGCACGCGCGCTAGTTCGCCGCCGGAAACAATATCAAATCCCGCGCCCAGCTTAGCGAATAAGTTCAGAATCGCCAAATTGGGATTCGCTTTCACGGCATAGCAGATCATGTGATCGACGCCGCGCAATGCGGACTGGAGGCCGCTAAATGCTTGCGTCAGCGCCGCCCTGGAATACACATAGCAAGGTGTGCCAAACTGCGCAGCAATCTGGCTTAATGACACATTTTCAGCGTGCAATACGCCATTTCTTGATTCAAAAGAACTCACTTTTACTCTATGTCCCTAATTATTTTATGGGCGTTTCTGCAGGCATTTCCGTTGAGGCCGGAGTCTCTGTATTCTGTGGGTAACGCTGCTCAGGGATATACAAAGGCCCTTTGGTGCCACAAGCTGTCAAAAAGAAATAAGCCACACAAAGCAATACATTCAGCAGTTTATACATGGTCAACTCGCGCGCCATTTCAAGACGCCACATTTTATCACTGATTACCTCAATTCAAGGAACAGAAGCACTTTTACCGCTCATTCACCGAAAAATACCGATTATCGGATAGCGCTGGACAGCTTTCCAAAGTGTTTGGCATCATGCACTCAAGTTAAAAAGGGGTAATGGTGTATGGAAAAATTCAAACGCACAAACCAAGGTTTCTCGCTGATCGAACTTATGGTCGCCGTAGCGATTATCGGCATTCTAGCTAGCGTCGCCGTACCTGCCTACCAAAACTATATATTCAAGGCACGTGCCAACATTGCCACCAGCGCATTGGCAGACATGCGCATCCGCATGGAACAATACTTCCAGGACAATCGTACCTATGTAGGCGGCCCTTGTGCCGCTCCGGCAGGCACCGATACCACTTATTTTGGTTTCGCCTGCTCAGCCGGCCCGACAGCAACCACCTATACACTCACTGCAACAGGGGCTGGACAGATGGCCGGATACACTTGGTCTGTCACAGATAACAACACCAAAAGCTCCTCGCTCAATGCAGGTTGCTGGTCTACCAACAAATCCTCCGGCACCTGCTAAATCATGCTCCCAAAACGATATAGCGCAGGTTTTTCCCTCATTGAGCTGATGGTGGCGGTGGCTATCATCGTGCTATTGGCTGCTGTGGCTGCCCCCAGCTACCAGACATGGATACAGAACACTAAAATCCGCACGGCTGCAGAATCCATACTGAATGGTCTGCAAAAAGCCCGATCCGAAGCCTTATTGCGCAACACTCGCGTACAATTCGTACTAGACGATGGCAGCTCTTCCTGGCACATCGAGTGCGTAGACGCGGCCAAATGCCCCGGCTGGACAGGGGAAACCCGTTCCAGTGAAGAAGGCAGCTCTGACACCATCAGCGTCACCGATGCCGGCGGCGGTACAACTGTCATATTCAATAATCTGGGCATCAAATCCGGTGGCGACCTCACACAAATTGTAGTGGATTCCTTCACCATTGATTCTGAAGACACGCGCGACCTGCAAATTGACATTGGCAGCAATGGCATAGTACGCATGTGTGACCCGAATGCCAGCGCAAGCGACCCACGCAAATGCTAATGGAGACATCCGTGAACACCCCTCAAATACCTTCTAATAGAACCCAGCAAGGTGCCGTGATGCTGGAAGCCCTGATTGCGGTTTTGATTTTCTCTTTTGGTATTCTGGCTATTTCCGGCCTACAGGGTGCCATGATGAAAAATACCGCCGATGCCACTTTCCGCGCAGAAGCCAGCTACATCGTGCAACAAAAAATTGGTGAAGCGCATGCTCAACCCATCGCACTAGGTAGCTATGCAAATGACCCTGTTACTACACTACCAAATGGCAAGCTGTGTGTATTCACTATCTCCGAAGGCCGCCTGTTGTATCGGGTTACCTGGGGCGAGGAAGATCATGATTGTAATGACGAGCCCTTTCCAGCCACTACACACCGCTATGAAGCAGTCACCAATATTATTTCAGCGGGGATTTAACCATGCGTTCACGTCTTAACAGCAACTTGCAACAAGGTTTTACGCTGGTCGAACTCATGGTGGGCTTAGTCATTGGCCTGATTGCCACGCTGGTGATCATGCAAACCTTTAGCGCTTTTGAAGGCAACAAACGCAGCACCACCGGCATTTCCGATGCACAAACCAGTGGCAACATCGGCCTGTACATGGTGCAGCGCGAATTGCAGTTCGCCGGTTATGGTATCCCGGTAGCCAGCGGCACGCTGCCGACGATTAAAGATGAGAACATGCCCTACAAAAGCAACAAATTCCAAAGCTTCTCTGCTAGCACACCAGCAGACCTCGAGGCCGAGATGGATGCCGCACTCGCCACGGCAAAAGCCGCTTATGAAGCACAGATTGCGATCAATACCGCCCAAGTACAACAAGGCGAGAATTATTCCGCACTACGCTGCGACCCTGCACCTCATCTATATTTGGATCTCGATGAAGATCCCGGAACAGCTCCTATTAATGTAGATGTCACTACACCAGCATTTATCACTGAGAATGGTGCCAGCGACAGCATCACCATTATTTACGGCAACACGAACCGTGGCTCGATTCCTACCAGGATTTCCAGCGTAGATAGTGCTACTAACAAGATCAACGTTGACACTAACATCAGCTGCCGTCAGGACAACGTGGCCTTGATACTCAAGGACATCAACAAGGGGCACGGCAATCAATGTCAAGCCGTTCGCTTAAAATCCTCGGCCGATGGTTTTAATAATGCTGCACTAGATGACGATGGGAATGGAGATGGGGTCGGTAAAATCGTTCTTGTAGACCCGACCACCATCGATTACAGCAAAGTTGAACCTGGGGACAGGCTTGCCTGTATCGGCAAAGTACAGCGCATCACATTTGCAATCAACGGTAACCAGCTTACCAAAGATGTCAATGGCAGCGGTGCACAACCGATTGTGGATGAAATCGTGGGCTTGCAGGCACAATATGGCTTATCTGCCAACGCCAACAGTGAAATAGTGGATATAGATAACCCAGCCAGCTGGACAGACGCCACCGGGGCATGGGCAGCTCCACTAACAGTGACCAACCGTAATCGCATTAAAGCCGTGCGTCTGGCCTTGATTGCACGTAATAATCTGTACGAAAAAGACATCGTCAGCCAGGAATGCAACGGTGCAGCCTCGGGGCCAGCTAAAGTATGCATATGGGGTGGCAATGCAGGCTTATCTGCCACTCTAGGGGCAGATTGGAACCACTACCGCTATCGCGTTTATGAGCTGATTGTACCGCTCAAAAATGTGCTGTCAGCTAGCCCGCAACTGTAAGGTACGGAGAATTCGTCATGAAAAAACAATATATTGCCCGACACATCCATATCGAAAAACAGCGCGGTTTGGTATTGTTTGTAGCCTTGATTGCATTGGTTGCCATGTCCTTGGCCGCAGCAGCTTTAGTGCGCTCGGTGGATAGCGGTGTGCTGGTGGCAGGGAACCTGGCATTTAAGCAATCTGCGATCATGTCGGCAGAATCAGGCATTGCTCAAGCCTATAGATATATCAACGAAAATTCCAGCACCCTTAGCACAGGCACAGGCGCCAATGGCTATTACGCCACCTTTAATGATGGTATTGATTTGAAAAGTAATAGCACTTGGTCCACCGCCCGTGATGTACCCGCCTCGCTGGATGACAAAACCGGAAATGACGCCAAATATATCATCCAGCGCATGTGTACGGTAGAAGCCATGTCAGATGACGAAATGCCGGAAAAATGCATGGTAGGTGCCGGCAATGCACGTGCAAAATCCAAAGGCGCCCTTTGTGAAGGTGGTGGCTCAGGGTGCGGCGGATATGGCGGCCCCGGCGGCGGTAAAAACACCCCTGTATACCGCGTCACTGTGCGAGTGACCGGGCCTAAAAACACTGTCAGTTATTTACAAGCATTTTTATACTAACAAAGAACAATGCACAACTCAGGAGTCTCATCATGACATCCCCAATCAGACAATTTTCTAAACACTTCGGCCAATATCTGCGCTATCTGGTTGCCACGGTTGCGCTATTGCCGTTGCCTTCATATGCAGCTTTAACCGATTTGGGCGCGCAACCTTTGGCTAACACCACAACATCTACGGTCGTATTGCCCAACGTGATGTATATTCTGGATAACTCGGGCAGTATGTCCTGGGACTATATGCCGGACTATGTGAACGACAGCAATAAATGCAAGACTACGGGCACATCCGGCGCTTTCAGTGCCGCTTGCGGCTATGGCGACCCGCCTTATATGGCGAGCCAATTCAACAGCATTTACTACAACCCAGAGGTAGTGTACGTGCCACCTGCCAATGCAGATGGCACCAGCAAAATCTCAATGACCAGTGCTAACACCACCAGTTGGACACAGGTTCCAATTGATGCGTTTGGTGTGTACAGCACATCCAAAACCAGTCTGGTACCAAACGCTATCTGGGACAACACCAAGGGCTACGCGGATAAAGTATGGTGTAACAAAACCAGCGGCGTTACCACGACAGATTTGCAAGATCCAGCCGTATGTAAAGCAAATTCGCAGTATACCTACCCAAACAACACTGGAACCCAGATTACCTCATATAATCAGGCTTGGACCAAACGTGACTACCCATTCTATTACACCATTGCAGCGGGCGAATACTGTACTAATAAACTCCTGACCGCTTGCCTGACGCAAACAGCCCCATCCACCGGCTACACGTTTCCGGCCTATCTGCGCTGGTGCACCAGCACAGCTAATGTTACCTCCGGCGCAGGCTGCCAAGGCAAATATAGCGAGGTAACCGGGCATACCTATGCCAAATGGAGTGGCGTATCCCCAGGCACATTGGCGACCGGAAAAATCAAGATCAACGCACAATCCCCGGCCAACACACCGGCAGCATCTCCGGTGGCGCTGACAGTATCCGATATCAAGGTAGATGGTGTGAGTATCATCCCCACCACGCCTGCGCCCGCATTGACCATTACCGACACCACCAATGCAACCCAACGCAACACATTGGCAACCAACATCGCGACTGCAATTAATGCGTACGCTTCCACACCAGAGTTTAGCGCGACTGCAAGCGGCGACGAGGTGACCGTCACTGCTGTCGTCCCAGGTGCATTTACAGGTACGATCAACGTGACAACCACCACCCATACTGCAGCCGCGACCGCGGGCACAGCAACAACTGGCAGTATCACCATTACCAGAGCGCGTAACGGTATAGTGATTAACCCGATCAAAATCGGGACAACCACCATTATGAACGCCAATGCTTCGGTATCAGGAGCTGATAGCAGTTCCAATCGTAATAGCCTAGCTACCCAAATCAAAAACAACATTAACTCCTATGTCTCGACCCCTGTGGATTACACTGCCACCTGCCCCGGTGGTGCCACCTGTACATCTGCCACTATCACCATCACCGCTACCACAGCAGGGACTGCTGGCAACGGTGCCGTGTCCAGCAATCTGGGCGGAGCTAACGTAAACAGCGGCGATGTTCGTTATACCTCTACTGGCTTTACCAATGGTACAGATGGTACAGGCCCGCAAACCTACACACTGCCGACCAATATCACCAATTTCACCGGTGGCAGCACTTCCGTCAACTCTTTCGCCCGGGTAGATATTGTGCCCAGTAACGACAGCTATTCCAAAGCGGCGGGACGTAGCGACTGTGCTGGCGCCACAACCTGCACCTATGCCGAAGAGATGACCAACTTCGCCAACTGGTATGCGTATTACCATACCCGTATGCAAATGATGAAAACCTCTACCAGTCATGCCTTCAAAGCCATTGACAGCCGATATCGCGTTGGCTTTGTAACCATCAATAGTATGAGCAGCAACTACCTGCCTGTAAGCATGTATGACCAAACCCAGAAAAACAGCTGGTATACAAAATTGTTCAGTGCAGGTGGCAGCAGCAGCACCCCTTTAAGATCTGCACTGAGCAAAGTTGGTAGAATCTTCGCCGGGCAAGGTTCAAGCGTCGTAAGCAACGCATCGGACCCTATACAATATTCATGTCAGCAAAACTTTTCTATCCTGACCACTGACGGCTACTGGAACACTGACACGGATTCTTCCGTCCAGAACTTGTCTGGCAGCTCTGTAGGCGATCTAGATGGCACTGGCACATCCAGACCGATGTTTGAAGGTCCGACTGCCACTAACAACACTCTGGCAGACGTGACAAAATACTATTACGATACTGACCTACGTACTTCTGCGCTGGGCAATTGTACCGGTGCGCTGGGCGCAGGGTTTGATGTCTGTGAGAACAACGTATTCGTCTCATCTACGGACAATAATATCAAGCAGCACATGACCACATTTACCTTGGGCCTGGGTGTGGATGCCAGCCTGACTTATACCACGGATTACAAAACGGCAAGCGAGGGTGACTTCTATGAATTGACCCAAGGAACGAAGGATTGGCCTGTGCCGGTAGAGGGGCAACAAACCACGGTAGATGACCTGTGGCATGCTGCCGTCAATGGTCAAGGCACTTATTTTAGCGCCAAAAACCCGACCCAACTGAGCCAGTCTCTCAACGAAGCTTTACAATCCATCAAATCCAAAGTTGGGGCCGGCGCTGCAGCAGCCACCAGTACACTGAACCCGGTACAGGGCAACAACTTCAGTTATGTTGCCAGCTACACCACGGTCAAGTGGATGGGTAACCTGGAAGCGCGCAGTATCAATGTGGATACCGGTAAAGTGAGCGAGGATGCTAGCTGGTGTCTGGAGAATGTAGTTGCAGATACCTGCGCTGCACCAAGTGTAGTCGAAGCCCTCACTTCAGGCTCCAGCACACAATATTACTGTAAGACTGGTGGTGCGACTGCAGCCACCTGCCCCGCACCGGGCGTATTGTCCGGAACAGACTGCCTGGTAGAAATTGCCACCGCCTGTACCGGTACTATGCCAGCCAAAGTGGCGAGCACCTCTGACACCCGCACCATTTATATGAATGTCAACGGTATATTGGGTGACTTTAGCCAAACCAATCTGGTTGCCGCAAGTAAGGCCGGTACCTTTGACAACGGTTTCCTGGTTGCCAATTTGCCACAAGTCACCAACGACTTTGATGACTTAGGCAATGCGATGCCTGCAGACCGCAAAGCACTGATAACAGGGGATAGTCTTGTTAGCTTCATACGCGGTCAAACCGGTTTTGAGAACCGCGCCAGCAATATTTCCGGGCTTACTGACAACCGTATCTATCGCCTGCGCGAAGCCACAATAGGTGATCTGGTAGACTCCACGCCTGTATTTGTAGGTGGCCCGAAAGCCAACTTCAGTGACGCTGGTTATGGTTCCGACACAACACCCGGCACATTCAAATACATCTATAAAGACCGCCCGGGCACCATCTATATTGGCGCCAACGACGGGATGCTACATGCGATTAACGCCGCTAATGGTGAAGAACGCTGGGCTTATATACCAAGCATGGTAATAGACAACTTATGGACATTGGCAAGAAAAGAT
>OEOE01000117.1_pt1 | contig 12447 bp, 8 predicted proteins | sample 1539681 | NCBI WGS metagenome assembly OEOE01 (sample SAMEA3611561, study PRJEB22512) | activated sludge metagenome | biome: Urban; feature: Wastewater Treatment Plant; material: Activated Sludge | place: Slovenia | collected 2012-09-24
AAATAACGTTTTATTCGTTGCCATCTCTGACCCCACCAATTTGCATGCCTTAGACAGCGTGCAGTTCCAGATGGGTATGACCTTGTCCCCCGTGGTGGTGGAAGATGACAAGCTGGGAAAATGGATCGACAGGATCGTTGAGTCAAAAGACACCTCGATGGCGTCACTTGATACAGAGGGCGACTTTGACCTTGATATGGGCTCCGGTGATGAAGTTGCCGAAGCTGAAAACACCCAGGAAGTCGACGATGCGCCTGTTGTTAAGTTTTTAAATAAGATGTTGCTAGATGCCATCAACATGGGCGCGTCTGACCTGCATTTTGAGCCTTATGAAAAGTTTTACCGCATCCGCTACCGTGTGGACGGCATTCTAAGAGAAATCGCACAGCCGCCACTGGCGATTAAAGACAAACTGGCTTCGCGCATTAAGGTGATTTCCAATCTGGATATTTCTGAAAAACGGATTCCGCAGGATGGCCGCATGAAGCTGGTGCTATCTAAAACCCGCACCATCGATTTTCGCGTGAGTACCTTGCCGCTCATTCACGGCGAAAAAATCGTGATGCGTATTCTGGATCCTACCAGCGCAACCTTGGGCATTGAGGCGCTGGGTTACGAGCCAGAACAGCAAAAAGCGCTTTTGCACGCGGTAAGCCGTCCGTATGGCTTGGTACTGGTCACCGGGCCGACCGGTTCCGGTAAAACCGTGTCGCTTTATACCTGCTTGAATATCCTCAACAACCCGGGCGTGAATATCGCCACCGCAGAAGACCCATGCGAGATTCCGCTGGCGGGCATCAATCAGGTGAATGTCAACGATAAGCAAGGCCTCACGTTTGCCGCTGCGCTCAAGTCTTTCTTGCGGCAGGATCCTGACATCATCATGATCGGCGAGATCCGTGACCTGGAAACCGCTGACATGGCGATTAAAGCCGCATCGACCGGCCATATGGTGCTATCCACCCTGCATACCAACGATGCCCCCGCCACACTAACCCGCTTGATGAATATGGGCGTTGCCCCATTTAATATCGCCTCGGCTGTATCGTTAATTACCGCCCAGCGCCTGGCGCGCCGTTTATGCAAAAGCTGCAAAGTTCCAGTCGAAATCCCCAAAGAGGCGCTGCTTGAAGTCGGGTTTATTGAGGAAGATTTTAAAGAAAAATTTCAGCTGTACGGCCCTAAAGAAGGCGGTTGCGAGTTGTGCAATGGCGGCTACAAGGGGCGTGTCGGGATTTATCAGGTAATGCCCGTTACCGATGCGATTAGCCGCATTATTATGAAGCATGGCACGGCGCATGATATTGCCGACCAGGCAAAAGCAGAGGGCGTGAATGATTTACGTCGCTCCGGTATTTTAAAAGCTAAACAAGGCCTGACTTCGATTGAAGAAGTTGAGGCGGTCACTAATGAATAAAAGTTCAATGAGTAACCAGCACTTAAATATTTCGATACCAGATTGTTACCTGCTTTTGGTAACCGCATATTTAAATTAAGGATTTAATATGGCCGCAGGCGCTACAAAACAATTCACCTACCTTTGGGAAGGCAAAGACAAAAAAGGCAAAGTCATTAAGGGCGAGATGCGCGCAGCTGGTGAATCGTTTGTGGGCGCCACACTACGCCGCCAAGGCATTACAGTTACCAAGGTTAAAAAACAGAGCGCCTTTGCCAACAAAGGCAAGATTACCGATAAGGATATCACGCTGTTCACGCGCCAGCTTGCCACCATGATGAAAGCCGGCGTGCCATTGCTGCAGGCATTTGATATAGTAGGCAAAGGTCACAACAACCCTGCGGTAGCGAAGCTTTTAGGGGACATTAAAGCCGACGTAGAGACAGGAAGCAGCCTGAGCACATCCTTCCGCAAGTACCCGCTTTATTTTGACAATTTGTTCTGTAATCTGGTCGGCGCCGGTGAACAGGCAGGTATTCTGGATTCGTTACTGGATCGTCTGGCCACTTATAAAGAAAAAATTCAAGCCATTAAAGGCAAAATTAAGTCAGCGCTGTTTTACCCGATTTCGATTATTGTGGTGGCGTTTGTAATTACTGCAGTCATTATGATCTTCGTCATCCCCGCGTTTAAGGAGCTATTCACCAGCTTTGGTGCAGACCTGCCAGGACCCACCCTGGCTGTAATGGCAATTTCGGATATATTCGTAGAGTGGTGGTGGGCAATTTTTGGCTCAATCGGGTTTGGGCTATGGTTCTTCTTCTACACATGGAAGCGCTCTGAAAAAATGCAGGCCACTATGGACAGACTGCTGCTTAAGCTGCCCATTTTTGGCGAAATCATTCGCAAGGCGACGATTGCCCGTTTTGCCCGCACCTTATCCACCATGTTCGCAGCTGGCGTTCCTCTGGTGGAAGCGCTGGATTCCGTAGCAGGCGCCGCAGGCAATCGCGTGTATTATGATGCAACCAAAAGGATTCAAAGCGAAATCAGCACCGGTACTAGCCTAACCGTGGCCATGCAAAACGCTGAAGTATTTCCGAATATGGTGTTACAAATGACAGCGATTGGTGAAGAATCCGGCGCGCTGGATTCGATGCTGAGCAAAGTGGCCGATTTCTTTGAAGCTGAAGTCGATGATGCAGTTGATGCACTTTCCAGCCTGATGGAACCCATTATCATGGTGGTATTGGGTGTGCTGATCGGCGGCCTGGTGATTGCTATGTACTTGCCGATCTTCAAAATGGGTTCTGTGGTCTAAGCCTGACTATTTAACCCGAATAGAATGCAACAAAAAGCTGAAACCCCTCACGGGATTTCAGCTTTTTTTACATTCCAACAGCTATTTTTTTGCGGCTGCCTGCATGTATTTCTCAATTTCTTTGTAGGGCTGCGCGCCCATCATACGCTTGCCATCGGCAAAAATCAGGGTCGGCGTGCTGGTCACGCCAATTTTTCTGGCCAACTCACCCACACGCTCTAAAGGCACTTCACAATTAGCAGCAGATGCAGGCAGCTTGTTGTTAAATATCCAATCGTTCCAGGCTTTTACACGATTGCTTGCACACCAGATCGATTTGGATTTGGCCGGCGCATCAGGATGCAACTGTTCCAAAGGATATAGAAATGTATAAATCGTCACATCGTTGATATTGCTCAATTCATTCTGTTCCAGACGCTTGCAGTAAGGACAGTCTACGTCTGAAAACACCACCAGCTTGCGGCTGCCATTGCCTTTCACGACTTTAATCGCCTGATCCAGCGGCAGGCTATTAAAATCAATTTTTGTCAATTCTTCCAGGCGCTCGCCAGTCACATCTTTTTTGGTTTTAGGATCGACCAGACGGCCTTCTGCGATCAAAAAAGTGAGTTTTTCATCGGTATACACGATTTGCCCGCCCATAAACACTTCATATAAGCCGGCATATGGCGTTTTAACGACGCTTTCCACTTTAAATTTCGGATACGCAGCTTCAATGGCTTTTTTTAGGCTGGCCTCGTCCGCAACTGCAAACTGACTAGCAAGCAATAAAGATAACGCTGCCCATTCTTTCAAATTTATCTGTTTTAATTTCATTTTCCAGTTTCCATTCAGCAGCTTATGCAACCGCTTGTTGTATTAATAGCTTTTTGATTGTTGCTTGTTGATTAAGTTGCCTCATTCCCCAATGCGTCCATTTTTTTACTAAATTGATGTCACTTGCAAACAGCTCATCCAGACCTGTCGTTAGTGCGTTCATTGTAGCAATATCTGCCTGCCGGCTACGCTCATATTTGCGTAAAAAAGTGGTTTCGCCAATATCCTGCAATGCATGCGTCGCCGACACCAAACTTTCCAGTTGCATCACGTCTCTAAAGCCCAAGTTCACACCTTGTCCCGCCATTGGGTGGACCTGGTGCGCCGCATCGCCCACCAATGCAACCCGCTCCGCAATGAGTTGCACCGCCGTTTGCTGATTCAATCTGAACGACAGTATCTTGCCTACTGGCCTCAAGACGCCAAGCACATGTCGGGACTGCGCTCCCACTTTTTGCGCCAACTCGTCACTCGACAATGTTAACAGTTCGTTCGCGCTTTCGGTTGACACCGACCATACCATCGAGACATATTTCTCCGGCAAAGGCAACAAGGCCAAGGTTTCATGCGGCGCAAACCATTGCCTTGCAACATGTTGATGACTCTTTTCAGCTAAAAAATTCGCCACAATCGCAGTCTGGTGAAAATCCCTCTGCTTAAGCGCAATATCGGCTTGCTGCCGCACCCATGAATTGACGCCATCTGCCGCAATGATCAACTTTGCGGAAATTTCAGTCCCATCTTCCAGGCCAAGCCAAATGTGCTGTTGCGTATTCTCGATATATTTGCACTTTGCATCTGTGACCACAATCACACCCAAGGCATCAATTTGTTGCCATAACGCATACATCAGGTTCTGGCTTTCAACAATCACGCCCAGTTTAGGCAAATTGGCATCATGATTACCCAGCACTAGAGGATCCGCACTGGCTTCACCCCATAAATGCATGGCATGAATATCACTAACGCGCGTTAAATCCATCTCCTCCCATACACCCAGCGCCTGCAGCCATGACACTGTACCCGGCGTTAACGCATATACACGCTCGTCCCAGGACTGATGCTTTTTGATTTCTGGTTTTTTTGCATCAACCAGCACAACCGTTCTATTCTGTCTTGCCATTGCAACTGCCGCCGCAAGCCCCACCAGGCCGGCGCCCACCACGATAATGTCCGCATTCTGCGTTTGATTAATAGGCTGAGTCATTATTCTTATTTACCGAAACTCATCTTGCCCACCAGAAAACTTTTGGCGGGCTTCAATAACTCCAGAATACCAAGCCCAGCACCACGCAAGGCCGACATGCCGATCACATCGTTAGAGAACACATTCACCAAAAAATCGGTAAATAAGATTCCGCCGCGTGTGTCACGCTTGCGCTGCTGGCTGTAACGATTCAGCATCTCCGCGCTTCCCAGTTTGCCCGGTGATGCGCTTACAATCAAATCCGCCAGCGTCCAGGCATCCCGCATGCCGACATTAAACCCTTGGCCCGCAACCGGGTGCATGGTCTGTGCGGCGTTGCCGATCACCACCAGATGCGAGGCGGTAGCCGGTTTCAAGGTACTCAGTTTAAGCGGGAAACTCAGGCGTTTTTCTACACTCAAAAATTTGCCGACACGATCGCCAAACGCTTCATGCAATTGCTGTAAAAACTCAAAATCAGGCAAGCCAGAAACCGCATGGATATTGACTTGCAGGCCTGTCCAAACGAGGCTGAAATCGCGCTCGCCATTGGGTAAAAGCGCCATCGGTCCCTGCGGCGTAAAGCGCTCGTAGGCGATATTATTGTGCGGCAATTCCGCGCGCACTTTGGTCACCAGCGCATCGTGGCCGTATTCCTTAGTTTCGCGCTCAATACCTGCGATTTCACCCAAACTGCGGCCACCATCGGCAACCACGATTAACGCACTCTGCAAAGTTTCTGTCTTGTTAAAAGTCACCTGCGCAAACAGCTCACCAGGCCTGATTTCTGTGGCTTCAGCGCCATATCGCACTTGGCTCACATCTAACTTTTTATCCAAAGCCTGCGTCAGCGCGCCGTAGGCCACCACATAGCCTAACGCAGGCAGGTTGTGCTCGGCAGCGCTTAATCTGGTGCGGCCGAGCCCGCCGCGTTGCGAAATATGAATGGTGTTGATCGCGGTCGCTTTAGCTTCCAAATCATCCCATACGCCTAGTTTTTCCAATATCAGCCTGCTGCCGTAAGATAGCGCCAGCGCCCTCGTATCCTGGTGTGAAGCGCCCTTTGCACGCGCTTCCAGCACTGTGAAAGGCACGCCTTGCTGCTGCAAGGCCAAAGCCAGCACCAAGCCTACTGGGCCACCGCCTACAATGATGACATCCTGTTTATCCTGCATTAGCATTGCGCTCACTGTTCAGCCATCATGGCTTCAATGTCCGTCACAGTTTTCACCGCATTTTTGGTCAGCACTTCATTGCCGGCTGTGGTAATCAACACATCATCTTCAATGCGGATACCGATGTTCCAGAAATGTTCCGGCACATTCTCAGAGGGGCGCACGTAGCATCCAGGCTCCACCGTCAGTGTATTCCCCGCTTCTAGCAACACCCAATTGCCGGCCCGATCTTTGTATTCGCCCGCATCATGCACATCCAAGCCTAGCCAATGCCCGGTACGGTGCATGTAAAACTGGCGATAGCTGCCACTTTCCAATACCTCGTCCTTGCTGCCTTTGCAAAGCTTGAAATCGATAAAGCCCTGTATCAGCACATCCAGCGCCGCCTCATGCGGCGTGTTCCAGGGATTGCCTGGTTTAGCCACATCGATTGCAGCAAGTTGTGCATTGAGCACCAGCTCGTATAAATCCCTTTGCGCAGCGCTGAACTTGCCATTCACAGGAAAAGTACGCGTAATGTCGGACGCATAGCCATCCAGCTCGCAGCCTGCATCCACCAGCAACAAATCCCCCTCGTTCAATGTGCAGTTATTGGCGTTATAGTGCAGCGTGCAGGCATTGGCGCCACCCGCGACGATGCTGGTGTAAGCAGGCGACTGCGCGCCGTTGCGATAAAACTCATGCAGGAATTCTGCTTCGATTTCATATTCTTTTTTGTTTGGCTTGGTAAATTTCATCGCCCGGTTATGCGCCGCAGCAGCGATATTGGCGGAACGGCGCATTAAATCCTGCTCGTAGGGCGATTTCACCAAACGCATCACATCGACCAGCTGGCGTATGTCCATTACATCTGATGGTGCAGAAACCCCGGTACGCACCAGATCGCGCACGGCATTGAGCCAGCCAGCGATGCGAGCATCCCAGCGTATGTCAGCGCCCAGACTGTAAAACAGCTTGGCCTGATTGCTTAAAAGTTTTGGTGCAAGTTCGTCTAATTGGGTAATGCTATAAGCCTCGTCAAAACCAAATTCTTTGAGTGCGTCATCTGGCCCATAGCGAAAGCCATCCCAAATTTCGCGCTCCATGTCTTTATCGCGACAGAACAGAAGACACTTCGGTTCGCTGCCAGCGATTAAAACCAGTACCGATTCAGGCTCGGCAAAGCCGGTCAGATAATAAAAATAGCTATCGAAACGGTAGGCATAATGGCTGTCACGGTTGCGCAAGGCTTCCGGCGCAGTGGGGATGATTGCAATGCCCTCACCCATCCTGTCCAGAAGTCGGCTACGGCGTTGTTGAAATTCTTTTAAATTAACCATGCTTTAACAAACTCTCATCTAATTGTTTCAGCCGTTCCGGTGTACCGATATCATGCCAGACTCCCTGATAATACTGGGCTGTAGCGCGATTATGATCAATCGCCTGTCGTAACAGGGGAGCTAGTTTTGCGGGTTGCCCTTTTACAATTCCCGCGAACAAGTCCGGGTGATAAATGCCAATGCCTGAAAAGGTGAGCATCTGTTCGCCAGCATGCTTTAAGTCGCCAGCTTCAATTGCAAAATCGCCCTGCAGGTGCTGCGGCGGATTATCCACCAGCACAAGGTGCGCGTGTTTACCGGGCTGCAAGGCAATGCCTGTAAAGTCGAAATCCGTATAAACATCGCCATTCACCACCAAAAATGGCTGATTTTCATTTCCATCCCGGCCTAGCAAATCCAATGCATTGGCGATGCCGCCTGCCGTCTCCAGCGCCACCTTTTCAGGACTATACTGAATGGACACGCCCCATTGCGCGCCGTTCCCCAGCATGGCTTCTATTTGCGCGCCAAGATGCGCGTGGTTAATCACAATCTCCTTAAAGCCGGCATCGGCCAGCCGCTCTATGTGCCAGACAATCAGCGGCTTGCCGCCTACTATTAGTAATGGCTTTGGCACATGATCAGTGAGCGGCCGCATGCGCTCGCCTCGTCCGGCAGCCAATATCATCGCACGCATTAGAACGTGTATCCTACCTGCGGCTGCTTATTTTCCAACTGATTCAACAGCTTCAGCATCGGCCTTAATTCTGCATAACGCTCGCACACCTTGCGCAGATAATTCATCACCAGCGGCATGTCTTTCAGATAGCCGCTTTTACCGTCGCGGTGATACAACCGTGCAAATATACCCAGCACCTTAATATGCCGCTGCGCGCCCATCCATTCAAAGTCACGGTAAAACTCGCTAAAATCCGCCGGCACCGGCAACCCGGCTTTTCTGGCGGGCTGCCAGTAGCGCACCGCCCAATCGATGATTTGCTCTTCATCCCAACTGATATAAGCATCCTTTAATAAGGACACCAAATCGTAGGTAATGGCACCATACACAGCATCCTGAAAATCCAGCACGCCCGGATTATTCTGTTTTGTAAGCATGAGGTTGCGCGAATGATAATCGCGGTGCACGTAAACCTGGCCTTGCGTCAGAATGTTTTTGTTAAGCACATCGAAAGTATTCTTTAGAATAGCAAGCTGTTCAGCGTCTAATTCAGCCTGCAGATGCTTCGCAATGTACCAGTCGGGGAGAAGCTGCATCTCACGCGTGAGCAAGGCTTCATCATAATTGGGCAGAATATTGGGGCGGCTCGCCAATTGCAATTTAATCAGCGCATCCGTTGCGTTCAGATACAGCTCAGGCGCGGTGTCATGATCAAGCGCACTTAAATAAGTGTCATCACCCAAGTCGCTGAGCAGCAAAAATCCATTTGTTAAATCCTGCGCCAGTACTTCCGGCACGTTCAGCCCCGCATCCAGAAACAGTTTGGCGATTTTTACAAACGGCGTGCAATCTTCCTGTGGCGGCGGCGCGTCCATCGCAATCAGTGTTTTGTCTTGCAAATGCACTCGGAAGTAACGCCTGAAACTGGCATCGGCCGAGGCTGTCGTCAATGTGAACGGCTGCGCATTTAATATTTCTTTAAGCCAATTTTCTAATTGTGTTTTTCTATCCACTGCAAGCCTTTATAATGTCGAATTGAAAGCCATTTTTTGATTGATTAAAACAAGCATTTATGCGATTTTATCATTCATGCGTAAAATACATAACTTAAACTATTTTTAGCTAACTTTAAAAAACTCCATTGCATTACACCCGTTCAAACATTGATTACGCAAAATGTTTTTTTGCCAGCCTCGCTACACTACTGTTGATTAGCTTTGGCGTGACTGCATCTGCAGAAACGCTGACCATGGAGCTATCTGAAGTTCCGGAAACCATCCCGCCCACAGCGCTACCAGGCGCGATTGAAATTGAGGGCGACAAACTTGATTTGTACCTCGACCGCAAAATGCGCGCCACTGGCAATGCCTCCATCAGCAAGGGTGATCAGCATATCTATGGCGACAACATTGAATACGACGTGCAAAATGACGAGCTGAAAGTCGAGGGCAACGCGCGGATTGATTTAGGCGAGAGCGAAATTCGCGGTCCGGCGCTTAACATGCGGCTAAGTGAAAGCATCGGAGAAATGCGCGACGCTTCGATTACACTGAACAAACAGATCAGCGGTACCGCACAAAGAGAACCTGCACCACGCAACGACCCCAGCGTGTATACCCAGTCAAAATTACTCAACACCCAAACCAGCCTGACAGATAACCCAAGACTGTATCAGGACAGCTACCGCGAACCTGCCACGCCGATTGGACAAGCCTCGATTGATCCCAGATTTACTTCATCGCGCGGGGATGCCAAAGCCGTGCTGTTTGAAGGCCAGGATAAAAAACGCTTAAAAGAAGCACGCTACACCACCTGTGAGGCAGGCGTAGATGACTGGTACATTAAAGCCAATGAAATAGAGCTGAATGATTTTACGCAGTCGGGTACCGCTAAAAATGCTTATGTGGAATTCAAAGGCGTGCCTATCTTATACACGCCTTGGCTGAGCTTCTCGTTTAACAACGAGCGCAAATCCGGCCTGCTCACCCCCATCATCGGCTCTACATCCCGTAGCGGCTTTGAAGTGACTGTCCCTTACTACATCAACATTGCCCCAAATATGGATGCCACCGTGGGTGCGCGCTACCTGAGCAAACGCGGCGTGCAATTGCAAGGAGAGTTTCGATATTTGGGTGAAACCTACTCAGGTATCGACAGCCTGGAATATCTGGATGACGACAGCCTGAATGGCGGAAGGCGCTATTATGCCAATTTCAGCCACAGTCACGGCTTTGGCAATGGCTGGTCGGCTGGCTATAACCTTGAAAAAGTATCAGATGATCAGTATTTTTCTGAAATGTCTACGCGCATCATCAGCACCAGCCGGGTTAATTTACCACAAGAAGGCCGTGTAGATTATGTCGGCGATGTATGGCGCTTTAACGGCCTGCTGCAAAAATATCAAACGCTGGATGACACCAATTTCCCTTACGAGCGCCTGCCGCAACTCACGCTCACCGCCAACAAAGAATGGGATTACGTCAACACCGACTTATACAGCCAATGGACGTATTTCGATCGTAACAAAAAAGCGCCGCTTGCCGCCGCTGGCAGCCGTTTGACCGTTTATCCGAGCATCAGCGTGCCATTTACCCAATCCTACGGCTTTATCACGCCTAAAGCCGGCTTGCACATGACGAATTACAGTTTGCAGGACAATAACTTCGTGATTAATGGCGCAACCGTCAATAATAATAATGACAGCCGCACCCTGCCTATTTTTAGCGTGGATAGCGGTTTATATTTCGACCGCGATGTCAGGATTGTTAAAAACAGCTACACGCAAACGTTCGAGCCGCGCATGTTCTATGTATATATTCCGGAAAAAAAACAGGACCTGTTGCCCGTGTTTGATTCTGCACAGGCTGATTTGAACCTCACCACCCTCTTTACCGAAAACCAGTTCACTGGGGATGATCGAATCAACAACGCTAACCAGTTAAGCCTGGCTTTCACCACGCGCATGATCGATAAGAATTCCGGCGCAGAGCGAATGACCGCTACTATTGGCCAGCGTTATTATTTTGTAGACCAGAAAGTGGCATTGCCCGGAGGAATCAAATCACAGGACAATTCTTCCGATATTATTGCAGCGCTCACAGCCAGGCTGTCCAACAAATGGAATCTGGACGCATTCTGGCAATACAACACCGAAGACAGCGGTATGGTACGCACTAATGTGCTCGCCCGCTACAACCCAGAGCCCGGCAAGCTGCTCAACGTTGGCTACCGCTATACGCAAGCGTTTCTTGAGCAAATCAACGTTTCGGCACAATGGCCGCTTAGCCGCGGCTGGTATGGGGTTGGCCGCTACAACTACTCCATACGCGATAACAGGCTGATTGAAAGTTTGGCCGGCGTAGAATATGATGCCGGCTGCTGGCAGGCGCGCACGGTGATTCAGCGCGTAGAGACTGCAACCGCTGACGCAAACTATGGTCTATTCTTCCAATTGGAGCTTGGCGGCTTAGCCTCCATCGGTTCAAACCCGCTTAACCTACTCAGGCGAGATATCCCTGGCTACCTGAGTTCCAGTGAAATTCCTAACATTTACAGGCAACAAAATTACAACCGATGAAATTATTAAACTCAGTATCAAATATAGTTAAGCTATTGATCTTAAGTAGTTTATTGCTCTCTCACTTGGCATTTTCGGCAGAAAAAACCGAAGCTAAAAAAAATACCGCTACTAAAAAAACCGGTGAAGTCATTAAGATGGATCGCATTATCGCCATTGTCGATCAAAGCGTCATCACGGAACAGGAGCTCATGGATCGCACGCGCACAGTCCGCGCGCAGTTGGAAAAGCAGGGAACGCAGCTACCTCCTGAAGATATTCTGGAAAGGCAAATTCTGGAGCGACTCATTGTAGACAGCCTGCAATTGCAACTGGCCGCGCAAACCGGCCTGAAGGTTGATGACACACAATTGGACAAGACCATTGAGCGTATTGCCGAGCAGAATAAAATGAGTCTGGATGAATTTAAAACCGCGCTTGAAAAAGACGGCATCAGCCTGCGCAAATTCCGCGAGGACATTCGTAGCGAAATCACTATTGCCAGACTACGCGAACGTGAAGTAGATAACCGGCTCAACGTGTCTGAGGGCGAAATTGACAACTACCTAACCACGCAAGCCAACCGCGGTGAAGAACAAGACGAATTCGAAATCTCGCATATTTTGATCCGCACGCCTGAGGACAGTTCGCCAGAGGATCTGCAAAAAGCCAAAACCAAAACGCAGGACGCAATCAAGCAACTGGCCGCCGGCGCAAGCTTTGCACAAGTTTCTGCGGCTGTATCAGATGCGCCCAACGCGCTGGAAGGCGGCGCGATGGGCTGGAAAAGCGGCGCTCAGCTGCCGGCGCTGTTTTTGTCGACGCTGAAAAACATGCAGCCCGGCGAAGTATCCACCCCCATTCGCAGCCCGAATGGTTTCCATATATTAAAACTCACTAACCGTCGCGGTGGCAGCTCTTCATTGGTGATTGGCCAAACGCACGCGCGACACATCTTGATCAAGCTCAGCGAAGTCGTTTCTGAAAAAGACGCAAAACGTAAAATGGACAGTATCAAGG
>OEOE01000118.1_pt1 | contig 12400 bp, 17 predicted proteins | sample 1539681 | NCBI WGS metagenome assembly OEOE01 (sample SAMEA3611561, study PRJEB22512) | activated sludge metagenome | biome: Urban; feature: Wastewater Treatment Plant; material: Activated Sludge | place: Slovenia | collected 2012-09-24
ATTTTCACATGTGCTCGAAGGTCATGTGCAAGTATACAAAAATGTGCCCTATACCGCGTTTTTGATTCCCGGTCTGATGATGATGTCCCTGCTGCAGAATGCTTTTGCGAACAGCTCTTCCAGCCTCATTCAGTCAAAAGTGATGGGTAATATTATTTTTATCTTGCTCACGCCGCTGACCTATTTGCAGTTTTATATCGCGTTTTTAGCCGCCTCGATTGTGCGCGGTTTGCTGGTTGGCCTGGCTATTTACCTGGTGGCGATCTGGTTCGTCGATTTGCCGATTGCACACCCGTTGTGGATACTTGCGTTCGCGCTTTTGGGTAGTGCGTTATTGGGCACTTTCGGCATTATTGCGGGCATTTGTGCAGATAAATTCGACCAGATGGCCGCGTTTCAAAATTTTGTGATCATGCCGCTCACGTTTTTATCGGGCGTGTTTTATTCCATCCACTCCTTACCACCATTCTGGCAAACCGTATCCAAGTTCAACCCGTTCTTTTACATGATTGATGGATTCAGGTACGGTTTTTTTGGCAAGGGAGATATTTCGCCGTGGATCAGCATCAGCGTAGTTGCCGCATTTTTATTCGGGTTAGCATGGCTAGCCTTAAAAATGTTAAAATCCGGCTATAAATTAAGAGGCTAAACCAAAAGGCGGGCTCAGGTTGTTAAGTGCATCACAGTTGGAAGGTTATATCAGACAAGGTTTGGCATGCGATTACATTCAAGTATCGGGTGATGATGGCACGCATTTTGAAGCGGTGATTGTGAGTCCGGCCTTCGCGGGTAAATCCATGGTACAGCAGCATCAGCTCGTTTATGGCGCCTTAGGCGACCGTATGCGTGCCGAGATACACGCGTTATCGATGAAAACCTACACCCCACAAAAATGGCAGGATTTGAAAGAAATGGAGAAGTAAATGGATGCACAGGCAGTAATTAAAGAAACAGTGACCAGCAACCCGGTAGTGCTTTATATGAAGGGCAGCCCCAAGTTTCCGCAATGCGGGTTTTCAAATTTGGCCACACAGATCCTGGATGCCTGCAATGCCAAATACATCTCAGTGGATGTGCTGCAGGATCAGGCGATTCGCGAAGGTATTAAAGAATACGCCAATTGGCCGACCATTCCGCAGCTGTATGTGAAGGGCGAATTTATTGGCGGTGCCGATATTATGCGCGCCATGTACGAAAGCGGCGAGCTGCAAACGCTGTTAGAAAGCGCTAAATAACTTGGATAAGCTGATTATAGAAGGCGGCAGGCCACTACATGGCGAAATCACGATTTCCGGGGCTAAAAATGCAGCCTTGCCCATTTTGTGCGCGGGTTTGCTGGCCGAAACGCCGCTGACTCTAACCGGCGTGCCTGCACTGCGCGATGTGAGTTCCACACTCAAGCTGCTGGACACCATGGGCGTGAAAGTCGCGCGTGATGGTGATGCCGTGGCACTGGATGCAAGTGATGTTGCTTCGTTTGAAGCGACTTACGAGATGGTGAAAACCATGCGTGCGTCTATTCTGGTGCTTGGGCCGTTGCTGGCGCGTTTTGGCACAGCGCGTGTGTCCTTGCCAGGCGGCTGTGCGATCGGCTCACGCCCGGTGGATCTGCATATCAAGGGCTTGCAGGCCATGGGTGCGGCGATTCATATTACACATGGCTATATCCAGGCCAGCACCTTGCATTTGCCCAATCGTCGTCTGCAGGGCGCAAAGTATTATATGGATTTGGTGACCGTCACCGGTACTGAAAACCTGATGATGGCAGCGGCATTGGCGCAAGGCACCACTGTGCTGGAGAACGCAGCGAAAGAACCGGAGGTAGTCGATTTGGCCGAGTGTCTCAATAAAATGGGTGCCAGGATTACCGGTGCCGGTACGGATACCATTACCATTCACGGCGTCGAGCGCCTGAGCGGCGCGAGTCACCATATCGTATGTGACCGTATCGAAGCGGGTACCTATATGGTGGCGGCTGCCATGACCGGGGGTAATGTCACCTTAAACAATGCCCGTCCCGATTTGCTGGAAGCGGTGATTGAGAAGTTGCGCGAAGCAGGCGCAGAGGTAGCGCACACGGCGAACACGATTACAGTGAAAAGCAACGGCAAGCTGAAAGCGGTCAATATCCGTACTGCGCCACACCCGGCTTTCCCCACCGATATGCAGGCGCAGTTTATGGCCATGAATACTGTGGCAGAGGGCGTTTCGACAGTACATGAAACGATTTTTGAAAACCGCTTCATGCACGTGCAGGAACTGCAGCGCATGGGGGCCAATATCGAAGTGCAGGGTAATACAGCACTGGTCAAGGGCATTAATAGACTGGATGGCGCCAATGTGATGGCTACCGATTTGCGTGCTTCGGCAGGCTTGGTGCTGGCCGGCTTGGTTGCCAGCGATGAAACGGTGATCGACCGTATTTATCATCTTGACCGTGGTTATGAACAGTTGGAAGAGAAATTGACAGCTTTAGGTGCAAAAGTGCGCCGTAGCCACTAGGCTATATTAAGCATTTAACCAAGAAACCTATGATTACGATTGCACTCTCAAAAGGCAGGATTTTTGAAGAAACCACGCCACTGCTGGCGGCGGCGGGTATTCGAGCACTCGAAGACCCTGAATCTTCGCGTAAGCTAATTCTGCCGACCAATCGCGAAGACGTGCGCCTGATTATCGTGCGCGCGACGGATGTGCCGACCTATGTGCAGTATGGCGCGGCAGATATGGGCATTGCGGGTAAAGACGTGCTGGACGAGCACGGTGGCGAAGGACTGTATCAGCCGCTGGACCTGAAAATCGCCAAGTGCAAAATGATGGTGGCTGTACGCAACGATTTTGATTACGAGGCCAGTATCCGTCAGGGTGCGCGACTTAAGGTGGTGACCAAATACGTGAAAACCGCGCGCGAGCACTTCGCCGCTAAAGGCATGCATGTGGATCTGATCAAGCTGTATGGCTCGATGGAATTGGGGCCGCTGGTCGGGTTGGCAGATGCGATCGTGGATCTGGTGAGCACAGGCAACACCTTGCGTGCCAACAACCTGAAAGCGGTTGAAGAGGTGGGCGATATCAGCTCGCGCCTGGTGGTGAATCAGGCATCGTTAAAACTCAACAGAACACAATTACAGCCAATCCTGGATGCATTTGCTTCTGCAATAAAAAAATGAACATTCGACGTTTATCTACTCAAGACAAACAATTTGATGCTGATTTAAAAGCGTTGCTGGCTTTTGAAACCGCACAGGACGACAGTGTTGATGCGGTTGTCGCCAATATCTTAAAAGACGTGAAGGCGCGCGGTGATGCAGCGGTGCTGGAATACACCAACCGTTTTGACAAGACCAACGCAAGTAATCTGACAGAACTGGAAATTGGCAAAGCCGAATTAACCGCTGCATTAAATGGCCTGCCGGCCAATCAACGCGAGGCTTTGCAGGCTGCTGCTGACCGCGTAAAAAGCTATCATGAGAAACAACTGATGCAGTCATGGAGTTACACTGAAGCAGATGGTACGCTACTTGGCCAGCAGGTAACTTCACTCGACCGCGTGGGTTTATACGTCCCTGGCGGCAAAGCAGCCTATCCGTCAAGCGTATTGATGAACGCAATTCCCGCAAAAGTGGCGGGTGTAGCTGAACTCATCATGGTCGTGCCGACACCGAATGGCGAGAAAAATGCGTTGGTGTTAGCTGCTGCTGCGATTGCAGGCGTTGACCGCGTATTCTGCATCGGCGGTGCGCAGGCCGTGGGTGCATTGGCTTATGGCACAGAAACCGTGCCGCAAGTGGATAAGATCGTCGGGCCTGGCAACGCCTATGTAGCCGCCGCCAAGCGCCGTGTGTTCGGCGTGGTAGGCATTGATATGGTGGCTGGGCCTTCCGAGATTCTGGTGATTTGCGATGGCAAGACCAATCCGGATTGGATTGCCATGGATTTATTCAGCCAGGCAGAGCATGACGAGCTTGCGCAGGCGATTTTGCTTTCACCGGATGCCGCATTCTTAGATGCGGTTTCAGCGAGCATGCAAAAGCTGGTACAGGAAATGCCGCGCAAGGATATTATTGACACTTCCATTACCAATCGTGGTGCGCTCATCTTGGTAAAAGACTTGGACGAAGCAATCGAAATAAGCAATTACATTGCGCCAGAGCACTTGGAGTTATCAGTCGAAAATCCGCTGGAAGTCAGTAAAAAAATCAAGCATGCAGGCGCTATTTTTATGGGCCGCGATACCTGTGAGGCGCTTGGCGATTATTGCGCAGGGCCAAACCACGTGTTGCCTACTTCACGCACAGCACGCTTTAGTTCACCTTTGGGCGTGTACGATTTCCAGAAACGTTCCAGCCTGATCATGGTCTCCACAATGGGCGCGAAAAAGTTAGGTAAAATTGCATCCACCTTAGCGCATGGCGAAGGCTTGCAGGCGCATGCACGTAGCGCGGAATATCGCTTGAAATGAGCAGGTTTTATGAGTAAATTCTGGAGCGATGTTGTACATAGATTAACGCCCTATGTACCAGGCGAGCAGCCTAAGCTCAACAATCTAATCAAGCTCAATACCAACGAAAATCCTTATGGGCCAAGCCCGAAGGTAATCGCGGCGTTGCAGGCAGAGGCCGCAGATACCTTGCGCCTTTACCCGGATCCGAATTCTGATAAGCTTAAAGCTGCGATTGCTGAATATTATGGCTTGCAGGTCAATCAGGTATTTGTCGGCAATGGCTCGGACGAAGTATTGGCGCATGTGTTTCAAGCACTACTCAAGCATGGCAGGCCGCTGCTGTTTCCTGATATTACTTACAGTTTTTATCCTGTGTATTGCGGACTGTATAACATTGAATTTGAGGCGGTTCCGCTCAATGCCAGTTTCGAGATCGAGCTGAAGGAATATGACAGGCCCAATGGCGGCATTATTTTTCCGAATCCCAATGCGCCGACTGGCGTTCCACTGGCGCTGGCAGAAATCGAGAAATTGCTGAAAGTGAATACCGAGTCAGTCGTGGTGATTGATGAGGCGTATGTGGATTTTGGTACGGAATCCGCTGTTAAGCTGATCAATGCTTACCCTAATTTACTGGTGGTACAAACACTGTCGAAAGCTCGCTCACTCGCAGGCTTGCGTGTAGGCTATGCGCTCGGCCATCAAGATTTGATCGAAGCACTCATTCGTGTGAAAGACAGTTTCAATTCTTACCCGATCGACCGGTTTGCCGAGGCTGGCGCTGTTGCAGCCATGCAAGATAAGGCTTATTTTGAGGAAACCTGCACAAAAGTCATCGCCACGCGCGATGCCTTGGTGCGTGACTTGCAGGCGTTAAATTTTGAAGTGCTGCCTTCCGGCGCCAATTTTATTTTTGCAAAGCATAAAACGAGAGCAGGTAGTGAGTTGGCCGCAAAATTACGTGAGCAAAGCATCGTGGTGCGGCACTTTAAGAATCCCCCGCGTATTGCAGATTATTTGCGCATCACCATTGGCACCGATGCACAATCCAGCCAGTTTGTTGCAGCGCTAAATGTAATACTAAAACAGGAAGCGTGATTCCAAAATAATCATTAAAAACAACTAAATTGTTGAAAAAAAATATGAATTGCGGTTATGATGTGCGGATGTACAAAATGTGCAGTGATATTTTGTAAAATTAGTTTGAATTAAAAGTTAAATCAACTACAAAATATTAAATTTTTAATCGAATATTACATCGAGTTCGGAGGAAGAAGCATCATGGCACAAACCCAAATGGCACTAGATTCACTAGATTTTGACGCAACCGTCGCGCTGGCAACCAAAGTTGCTCCGCACGTAGACATTCTGGAAATCGGTACGCCTTGCATCAAGCACAATGGTATCGAGCTGCTCAAAACATTGCGCGCAAAATTCCCAAACAACAAAATCCTGGTTGATTTGAAAACAATGGACGCCGGTTTCTACGAAGCTGAGCCGTTCTACAAAGCCGGTGCAGATATCTGCACGGTACTGGGCACAGCTGACATCGGCACAATCAAAGGCGTGATCGATGTTGCCAACAAATACGGCAAAATGGCACAAGTTGACTTGATCAATGTGGCTGACAAAAAAGCACGTACACTGGAAGTGGCTAAATTAGGCGCACACATCATTGGCGTGCACACTGGCTTAGACCAACAAGCCGCTGGTCAAACGCCATTTGCTGACCTGGCAATGGTAACTGGTTTAAACACAGGCGCTAAAGTTTCTGTTGCTGGCGGCGTTAAAGCTGCAACAGTGCGTCAAGTGGTAGATGCGGGTGCTGATATTGTAGTTGCAGGCGCGGCGATTTACGGCGCGGCAGATCCAGCAGCTTCAGCAGCTGAAATCACTGGTTTGGCACGTGGCAGCAATGCAAGTGCTGGCGGTATGGGCAAATGGCTGCCTTGGGTATTAATCGCAGGTGCGGTATTGCTTGGTTTGTATCTGCTTAAAGGTGGCAAGTCAGGTGATGAAGCGCCTGTAGCAGAGCCAGCAGCGGTAGAGCAAGTTGCTCCAGCAGCAACTGAGGCAGCACCAGCAGAGGCGGCTCCAGCAGAAGCGGCACCGGCTGAGGCAGCACCAGCTGAGGCGGCACCAGCTGAGGCGGCACCAGCAGACGCAGCTAAATAACTGTTGTTTGATATAAAAAGCCGACTTGAAAGTCGGCTTTTTTGTTGCGCCTTGGGTTAGAAAAAGAATTTAGTGCGCGCGCAACCTACTTTGAGTTAAAATACCGTTAAATAATTGATTCTCTTAATGTTTAGATAAATATGCGCAAAGCAGAAGTTACTCGCAACACTTTGGAAACGCAAATTACGGTTTCCATCAATATTGATGGTTCAGGTCAATCGAAATTCAATACGGGCTTGGGCTTTCTGGATCACATGCTCGATCAAGTGGCGCGTCATGGCATGATGGACATTAGCGTGCAGGCCAAAGGCGATTTGCACATTGATGCGCATCACACGGTAGAAGACATTGGGATTACCTTAGGTCAGGCTTTTACTAAAGCGATAGGCGATAAAAAAGGCATTAACCGTTACGGCCACGCTTATGTGCCCTTGGACGAGGCGTTGAGCCGTGTGGTGCTTGATTTGTCCGGCCGGCCGGGTCTGGAATTTAATTGCGAATTCACGCGTGCGGCGATTGGCGAGTTTGATGTCGATTTGATACATGAATTTTTTCAGGGCTTTGTGAATCATGCCAATGTGACCTTGCATATCGACAACCTCAAAGGCCACAACGCTCATCACCAGTCCGAGACGATATTCAAAGCCTTTGGCCGCGCCTTGCGCATGGCGGTGACTTATGACGAACGCATGTCAGGCATCATGCCGTCTACCAAGGGCAGTTTATAAACGCTAAGTTCGATTCCCCATGCAAAAAGTTGATATTGCGGTTGTTGATTACGGCATGGGCAATTTGCGCTCGGTGTCCAAGGCAGTTGAGCACGTGGCTTCTGGTAAAACGGTTGTCGTCACCAGTGATGCTAAAGTGATTCACGAGGCTGAACGGGTCATTTTCCCTGGCCAAGGCGCCATGCCGGACTGCATGCGCGAACTGGATTCACGCAATTTGCATAGTGCTGTCATTCATGCAGCCGAAAACAAGCCTTTTTTTGGCATCTGCATTGGTATGCAATTGTTGTTTGATCATTCCGAAGAAGGTGATACGGCAGGTCTGGGCTTGATAAAAGGCAACGTAAAGCGCTTTGCGCATGACCAAATGTTCGACGACAAGGGTGAAAAGCTTAAAGTGCCGCATATGGGCTGGAATCAAGTCTACCAGCTGCAGGCGCATCCGCTATGGGCGGGCATTGAGGATGCGACGCGGTTTTATCACGTGCACAGTTATTATGCGGTGCCGCAAGACGATGCGCTTACGGCGGGCGCGACCGAGTACCCTAAACGGTTTACCAGCGCAGTGGCACGCGATAATATTTTCGCCACCCAGTTCCATGTGGAAAAAAGTGCACAGGCCGGCTTGCAATTGCTGAGTAACTTTGTAAACTGGAAGCCTTAAAAATTATTAACCTCCGTTTTTTGTATTTCATCATTAATCAAAACAATCATGCTTATTATTCCTGCAATCGATCTTAAAGACGGCCACTGTGTTCGTTTAAAACAAGGCTTGATGGAAGAGTCCACCGTGTTTTCAGAAGACCCTGGCGCCATGGCGCGGCATTGGGTCGATCTTGGTGGAAAACGGCTTCACCTGGTGGATCTGAACGGTGCGTTTGCGGGCAAGCCTGTGAACGAAGGCGCGATTAAATCCATTGTCAGCGCGGTGGGCGGCGACATTCCTATCCAGCTGGGCGGCGGGATTCGCGATCTGGACACCATAGAGCGCTATCTGGACAGCGGTATCAGCTATGTGATTATCGGTACTGCCGCAGTGAAGACGCCGGGCTTCCTGCACGAGGCCTGCTATGCCTTCCCTGGGCAAATTATGGTGGGTCTGGACGCCAAAGACGGCAAAGTGGCAATTGACGGCTGGTCTAAGCTTACCGGGCATGACGTGATTGACCTGGCCAAGAAATTTGAAGATTATGGCGTCAATTCAGTGGTTTATACCGATATCGGCCGTGACGGCATGCTCACCGGCGTGAATATTGAGGCCACTGTTGCATTAGCGCAGGCGCTCACAATCCCTGTGATTGCGAGTGGTGGTTTAACGAATCTGGAAGATGTCAGACGGCTGTGCGCGGTTGCGCATGAAGGCATCATTGGTGCGATTACCGGCCGCGCAATCTATGAAGGCACGATCGACTTCGCCGCTGCGCAAAAATTAGCCGACGAGCTGAGCTAATGGACTTAAATTAATGGGATTGGCAAAACGCATCATTCCTTGCCTGGATGTGACCAATGGCCGCGTTGTAAAAGGCGTGAATTTCCTGGAGTTGCGTGACGCTGGCGACCCGGTTGAAATTGCCAAGCGTTACGATGACCAGGGCGCTGACGAACTCACGTTTCTGGATATCACCGCCAGTTCTGATAATCGCGGTTTGATTCTGCATATCATTGAAGAAGTGGCCAGCCAGGTATTTATCCCGCTCACCGTGGGCGGTGGAGTGCGTGAGGTGGAAGATGTGCGCCGCCTGCTGAATGCCGGCGCAGACAAAGTCAGCATTAACACGACTGCCGTGCTCAACCCAAAAATGGTACAGGATGCAACCGCGCGTTTCGGCTCGCAGTGTATTGTAGTAGCTATCGATGCGAAAAAGGTAGACAATCAGCCATTCGAATGGGAAGTATTTACGCATGGCGGTCGTAAGCCAACGGGCTTGGACGCCGTAAAATGGGCGGAATACATGGTGAGTCTTGGCGCGGGTGAATTGCTGGTGACAAGTATGGACCGGGACGGAACGAAAATCGGTTTTAATAACCCATTGAATCGTGCGATTTCAAATGCCGTGGATGTGCCCCTCATCGCTTCCGGCGGCGTAGGCAATTTGCAGCATTTGGTGGATGGCATCAAATTAGGTGGCGCAGATGCGGTGCTGGCGGCGAGCATTTTCCACTATGGCGAATATACCGTGCAGCAGGCGAAAGAATATATGCAGAAGTGTGGTATTGAGGTGCGCTTGTGAGTTGGCTGGATGAAGTCAATTGGGATGCTAATGGCCTTGTTCCTGTGATTGCGCAGGAGCATGGCACAGGTAAAATATTGATGGTAGCCTGGATGAACCGCGAGGCTTTGCAGTTGACTAACGATACTAGACAAGCCGTGTATTGGTCGCGCTCACGCAACAAGCTGTGGCATAAGGGTGAAGAGTCCGGGCACTTTCAGAAAGTGCATGAAATTCGCTTGGATTGCGATGAGGATGTCATTTTATTGCAGGTTGAGCAGGTTGGCGGCATTGCCTGCCATACCGGGCGTCACAACTGCTTTTTTAAGAAACTGGAAAATGGTCATTGGCTGATAGACCAGCCGGTAATTAAAGACCCCAAAGAGATTTATTAGGCTGAAACCGACAAACATGAATGACGTGCTGAACAGACTGGCGGAATTATTGGAGCTGCGCAAAACGGCTGACCCGGCTTCGTCTTACGTGGCCAAGCTGTATGCCAAAGGTATGGACGGCATCCTTAAAAAAGTAGGTGAAGAAGCTACCGAAACCGTGCTGGCTGCCAAGGGCGGTAACAAGCAGGAGATTATTTATGAAACCGCTGATTTGTGGTTTCACACGCTGGTAATGCTGGCCAAGGCAGATTTAAAGCCGCAAGATGTGTTGGATGAATTGGCGCGTCGAGAGGGCTTATCAGGCATTATTGAGAAGGAAGGCCGTGAGAAATGAGTGCTGACTGTATTTTTTGCAAGATTGTTAGCGGCGCAATTCCTGCTAAAAAAGTCTATGAGGATGATGATGTCATTGCATTTAACGACATCAAGCCGATGGCCAAAATACATTTTATGATCGTGCCAAAACTGCATGTGGAAAGCTTGAAGGATTGCGATGCGACACATCAGGCTTTGCTTGGAAAAATGCTGTTGTTGGTGCCAAAATTAGCCAAAGAACAAGGTCTGGCGGGCTTCAAAACCCTCATTAATACTGGCCGCGAAGGCGGACAGGAAGTGTTTCATTTACATATTCACGTGTTTGGCGGTGGTTTGCCGAGCGCTAATACTTAAGGAGATTATGATGGGTTCATTCAGTTTATGGCATTGGTTGATTGTGCTGTTGATTGTGGTGCTGATATTTGGCACCAAGAAATTGCGCAATATCGGTGGTGATGTAGGTGGCGCGGTAAACGAATTTAAGAAAGCCATGAAGGACGGGCAAGCCGAGGATGGGGATGAGAAAACCGGTACGACGATTGAAGGCGAAGTCACAAAAAAATCTAAAGATAGCTAACAATTAAAATTTCTAAGCAAGACAAGGCGTGAGTGAAAAAATTGGACGCGGCATATGGGGTATATGTAAGGAACAGTTTTTTTGCGAGCAACGATGTATTGCAACGAAAGTTAAATTGTTATGTTTGATGTTTCTTTCTCAGAGCTACTGGTCATCGCGGTTGTCGCACTTTTGGTGATTGGCCCGGAAAAGCTGCCCAAAGTGGCTCGCACGGTGGGCGCATTCACTGGGCGCATGCAGCGTTATATGACGCAAATAAAAGAAGAAGTGAATCGCGAGATGCGCTTTGAAGAACTGCAAAAACTGCAGCAGGAAATCCAGCAATCCGTCGAAAGCACACAAACCGGCATGAGCGAGCAGGCTGCTGAAATTAAGAACGCCTTAGCAGAAACTGCTCAAACAACTCCCGAAGCCGTTAAAAAGCCTGGCAAGCCCAAGACAACCAAAACCCCGACATCCAAACGCGTTAAAGCCGCAGTAAAGTGAATCGCGGATGACACCGACCGAATCGTTTGTTTCCCATCTTATCGAGCTGCGTAATCGCTTGCTGCGAATTGTGCTAGGTTTTGTGCTGGTATTTATCGGCTTATTTCCGTTTGCCAACAAAATCTACGCGCTACTGGCCGCGCCTATGCTGGCTAAACTGCCTGCCGGCGGCCAAATGATTGCAACCGCAGTGACCACGCCATTCTTTGTGCCGATGAAAGTCGCCATGATGACGGCGTTTGTGATTTCTTTGCCGCATACTTTGTACCAGATTTGGGCGTTTGTCGCGCCTGGCCTGTATGCGCACGAAAAAAAATTAATGGTGCCGGTGATTATAGCTAGCAGCGCTTTATTTTTAACCGGCATGGCATTTGCCTATTTTGCCGTGTTCCCGGTGGTGTTTGGTTTTATTGTCGGCAGCGCGCCCGCGGGCGTAGCGGTGATGACGGATATTTCACAATATCTCGATTTCGTGATGACGCTGTTTATGGCATTCGGACTGGCTTTTGAGGTGCCGATTGCGGTGGTGCTGATTGCGCGATTTGGCTGGGTAAGTATTGCGCAATTAAAAGAAGCGCGCGGTTATGTGATTGTGGGTGCGTTTGTTTTAGGGGCCATTTTTACACCGCCCGACATTATTTCGCAGTTTATGCTGGCAGTTCCTTTATGGCTGCTATATGAGGCAGGGATAATGGTTGCGCAGTTTACGCAATCCAAGCCCAATTCGATAAAAGCCTGACGGGCTATCTGCGGGCAACTGCCGGTTTGGGTCGTCTGCCTACCGTCACGTCGACGTTAATTTCTTTCTCGGCTCTGGCAATCCTGAGCACCGCTTTTTCATTCGGTTTTAGTGCTGCAATGATGTTCAGCATGCCGCTGCTATCGATAACCTCTTTGTTGTTGATTGCCAGCAATACGTCCCCTGCCTTAAGCCCTGCCAAATCTGCCGGACTGCCTTTTAGCACGCCCGCAATCAAGGAGCCGCGCACCTGCGACAATTTGAATGATTCGGCCAGTTCTGGGGTGATGTCCTGTGCTTCTATGCCTATCCAGCCGCGCGTGACGCTGCC
>OEOE01000119.1_pt1 | contig 12230 bp, 7 predicted proteins | sample 1539681 | NCBI WGS metagenome assembly OEOE01 (sample SAMEA3611561, study PRJEB22512) | activated sludge metagenome | biome: Urban; feature: Wastewater Treatment Plant; material: Activated Sludge | place: Slovenia | collected 2012-09-24
CCTCATCGACGACCAGAACCGCATCGTCGATCTGCTCCACGACTTCGCTCAGTACGGTGCGCTCGCGGGCCATGGTGTGGTACATATTGGCATTGTTGATGGCGATTGTCGCATAGCCGCCCAGGGCCGAGAGCGCCCGCGTGTCGTTGCTGTCGAAGGACGAATCCTTGATCTGGTTGGTGACACCGAGCACGCCGATGGGCTTGTTTTGCAGGATGAGCGGTACGTAGATAAGCGACTTGACCAGCAGCGCCGTGTGGGTGCGCTTCAATTGCGAATCGGCCCCGATGGCGATGGCCCGTTTCGTCTGCAACACCCGCCCGGCCAGACTATCGGTGACGCGCTTGCGCATCGACCGCGCCTTGGAATCCATATTCTTGGAGGCGCGGATGTATAGCTCGCCGCGATCCTCGTCGAGCAGCATCAGCGAGCCTTCCTCGGCCCCCACGACGTAGACGGCCGCCTCGACCACGCGCTGCAAGACCTCTTCCAGATCGAGCGAGGAGGAGACCGATTTGCCCACGCCATAGAGGACGTTTAGCTCCTGCGCCCGGCGCTGCAATTGGGAGTTGCTCTCCATCAATTGCTCAACGAGTTGGTCGCGCTCTTTTTGCAGCCGGCTCTCGCGCAGGGCCTTGTCGATGGACGCGCTCAGCTCGTCGGCGTCGATGGGCTTGATAATGTAATCCTTGATGCCCAGGCGGAAGGCGCGCACGGCCGTATCCTCCGAACCTTCGCCGGTGACGAGGATGGCCGGGATGTCGATATTCCGCTCGCGCAGCTTCTGGAGGACTTGCAGGCCGGTGAGGCCGGGCATCTGCTGGTCGGTGATCATCAGGTCCGGCTCTTTGGCGATAGCCAACTCCAGCCCCATCATGCCGTCGGAAGCCGCCAGGACTTCAAAGCCCTTGGGCCGGAGGATATTCTCGACCAGGAAGTCCCGAATCTCAGGGGAATCGTCAATAACCAATACGCGTTCGTACATAGCGTGTTGCCGCCGCTCGACTGCGAGTCTCGGAGAGCGCTCTAATATTACTACTCGGATAAAGGAGACGCAACTGCCACACCTTTCACTTGTCGGCGCTTTCGGTCTGATATAGCATGAATCCGCCATGCGCGATACACGGTTACCACTCATCAACAGCGGCCGGGTCGGGCGCTGCCGTCTGCTCCTCTGTCTTGGCGCGTTGTTCCTCTGCCTCGGGGCGGGGATCGGCTGCCGGCCCCAGGACGAAGCGGCTCTCCCGGCCGACGGCACACCACGGGCCACGCCCAGCAGCGTCCAGGCCATCGTCACCCGTATCGTGCAACAGATCACCGTCGTCACTCGCACCCCCGACCCGGCCGCCGCGGTGGCCGAGGAGCAGCCGCCGGTCGAACTGGACTTGAGCCTCAGCGGTCGGCTGCCCAATCTCGATCCCGGTCTGGCTGAGACCCAGGCCCAGCTCGATCTGACCCAGAATCTGTTCGCCGGGCTAACCAATTACAACCCCGACACCGCGGCCATCGAGCCGGAACTGGCGACGACCTGGTCGGTGGGTAGCGACGGCCGCACCTGGACGTTTAACCTGCGCGATGACGTATTCTGGGTGCGCCCGCAAAGCCCACGGCCGGGCAGCGAAGACTTGTGGTCGGCCGAGGTGGTGCGCCCGGTGGTGGCCGATGACGTGGTGTTCGCCGTGCAGCGCCTGTGCGGTCGCGAGGTGGAGACGCCGCTGACCTTCTCCCTGTTCATCATCGACGGCTGCGAGGCGGTCTTCACCACGCTTGAACCGACGGCGGCCGATCTGGCGGCCATCGGCATCCGCGCCGTGGATGCCACCACCCTGGAGATTCGGTTGACGCAGCCGGCGGGCTACTTCCTCACCATCACCAGCATGGCCCTGTTCCAGCCCGTGCCGCGCGACCTCGTGACGGAGATGGGCGACGAATGGCTGGACGCGGCCGGCGAATATAGCACCGGCTGGCAGACGCCCGACAATCTGGTGACATCCGGGCCATACCTGCCCATCCCGACGGAGTTCACGTCGCAGCGCGTTGTCCTGCATCATAATCCATTGTGGCCGCTGGATCGGCCGGGCAACGTCGATGTGGTCAACCTCACCTTTCTCGATGATGAGATGGACGCCTATGATCTGTGGCAGGATCGGGCGCTCGACATCGCGCCGCTGCCCCTGACGGAGCGCGAAGCGTTTTTAGAGCGGTCGCCCACCAAGGCGCAAGTGATCCCGGATTTGATCCTCTTTTACCTCAGCTTTGATTTCGGCAGCCAGGTTTTTCGCGAGCCGGAAATACGCCGCGCCTTCAGCGCGGCCATCGACCGCGAGCGGCTGATCGCCGAATTACATGACGGGCGGGGCATTCCCATGCGCCACGCCTCATCGCCCGGTGTCGTCGCCGCCATCCCGTTCGGCGAGGTGGGCGTCGGCTATAGCCCCGACTACGCCCGGCAACAATTGGCCGCCAGCACCGTCCGCACTTGCCCGCTGCTGCCGCCCATCATCTTGCGCGTCAGTTCGGCCGACCTGTCGCTGCGCCAGGCCGAACTGATCCGCGATATGTGGGTCGAGGAACTGGGTTGCCTCACGGAGAGCATCAGTATCGAACAGGTGCAATTCGGCGAACTGCTGGCGTCCACCCGCCAGGATGCCACCGGCCGGCCGGACAGTTGGGAGTTGGCCTGGTCGCCCACTCTGCCCGATGCTCACAACATGCTCAACGATCTGCTCCATTGCCGCGACAGCGAAAACCGCCAGAATCGGCCATGTGACGATACCGACGCCTCGCTGAGCCGCGCCGGCGCGCTGATCGATCCGGCCGAGCGCGCCGCCCTCTATCGCCAGGCGGAATCCCAATTCTTCAACGAGAGCGGCACGTTTCCGATCATTCCTCTCTACATTCGCACCAGCGAAATCGTCCTTCAGGAGTGGATTACGTTCACGCCGGTCGTGTCCGGCGGCCAGCAATGGGATCGCATCCTGCTGCAAGCCGAACTCAAGGAACTGGAGAAGAGCCGTTAGCATGGAACAGTTAGCCGCGTGGGCTTCTGCTTTTGGTTTGTCACTGGACGCCAACCAGTTGGCGCAGTTCGCGGCCTATGAAGCACTGCTGTTGGCGTGGAACGAACGCATCTCCTTGACGGCCATCCGCGTCGGCCACGAGATTCGCATTCGCCACTTCCTGGACGCGCTGACCTGCGCCACCGTGACCGGCCCCCTCGACGGCCGCGCGCTCGTCGACGTGGGCAGCGGCGCGGGCTTCCCCGGCCTGCCGCTGAAGATCCTCTACCCCGATCTGCGGCTGACGCTGGTGGACAGCGTCGCCAAGAAGGCGCGCTTTCTGGAGCTGGTGGCCGGGGAGTTGGGGCTGCGCGACGTGACCGTGCTGGCCGAGCGCGCCGAGACGCTGGGGCAGGACGCCGCCTTTCGCGAACAGTTCGATTGGGCCACCGGCCGGGCCGTGGCCGAGTTGCGCGTATTGGCCGAGCTGCTGCTGCCGCTGTGCCGGGTGGGCGGCCACGTGCTGGCCCAGAAAGGGGACAGCGCCCCGGCCGAAGTCGCCGCCGCCGGGCCGGCCATCGCCGCGTTGGGCGGCGGCCCGGCCACTGTCTCGACCATCCGGTTGCCGGAGACGGACAAAGCCCACTACCTGGTGCTCATCCCCAAGATCGTGCCGACGGCTGGGCGTTATCCGCGCCGCGCCGGAATGCCCGCCAAGCGCCCGCTCTAGCCGTCGGCCGACACCCGCCCGCCGGCCACGGTCAGGCTCGTCGCCTGGGCCAGGAAGTCGTCGGGGAACATGCCCGGGTCGGTGGCCGTCAGCAGCGCCTGGGCCATGCCCTTGCCGCGCACCTGGTCGGCCACGTAGGCCAGCAGCGCCGCGCGGCGGTGCAAATCCAGTTCGGCGATCACTTCGTCCAGCAGCAGGATGGGCACGTCGGCCGTGGTGGCCTTCATCCAGTTGATCTCGGCCAGCTTGAGGGCCAATATCGCCGTGCGCACCTGCCCGCGCGAGCCGAACTGCCCCAGATTCTTGCCGTTGACCAGGATGGCCCAGTCGTCGCGGTGCGGCCCGACAGTGGAAGAGCCGCGGGCCAGGTCGGTGGCCCGCGCCGCGGCCAGTTCGGCGGCAAAGCGCTCGCCAATCAGCGCCGCGTCGCTGCTGGCTTGCAGCCAGTCGCCGTCGGCCAGTTGCCCGTCGGCGGTCTTGCGGCCGTTGCTGTGCCAGCCGGGCAGATAGCCCAGCCGCAACGACTCCTTGCCGCCGATCAACTCCTGGAAATAGATCTCCTGCGCCTGGTGGCCCATCTCGGTGATGAACCGCGCCCGCCGCTGCCAGACGCGGCTGCCCGGCTCGATCAGCTTGTCGGTCAGGATTTGCAGCACCTCGGCCGATTGGCGCGCCTGCCCCTCGGCCATGCGCCGCAACAGGGCATTGCGCTGCTCCAGCACCTTGTTATAGGCCGACAGGTCGCGGCAGTAGTCGGCGTCCACCTGGCACAGGGTCACGTTGAGGTAGCGGCGGCGGTTGGCCGGCGCGCCGGTCGCCAGTTCCACGTCTTCGGGCAGGAACAGCACCACGCGCAATTGGCCCAGCAGATCCATCAGCCGCACCTGGCGCCGGTTGATGAGCGCCTCCCGCCGGAAGCCGCTCGCGCCGTTGCCCGCCCAGGCCCCGCGATCCTCCACGATGAGGCGCATCTCCAGGTGGGCCGGCGTATCGGGCCGCGCCACGTCGGCCACCAGCCGGCCGACCACCACCGGCTCATCGGCCAGTAGCGCGTCCCAGTTAATGAGTTGCTGATCCTGGCTGGTGTGAGGGGAGCGTGTCGTCGCCAGAAAGTAGATCGCCTCCAGCAGGTTCGTCTTGCCCTGGGCGTTGTCGCCATGCAGCAAGATGACCCCGCCGGGCAGGTCCAATTCCAGGCGGCTGTAATTGCGAAAGTTGGTCAGCGAAAGCCGGCGCACTTGCATGGCCCGAAAGATAGAGCCAATTGGCGCGATTGGCAAACAGCCGGCTGTTCATTGAGCGCCGCTTGAGAGGGTTTGCGACGGGCGGGCGACCATGTTATTCTTGCCCCGCAACGGGCGACGAGACGCCCCACCCTACGCGGGAGACGGCTCCCTGGAGATTGCGGTGATTGAGGAACCAAATCGATCCAATCGCTCTTTTGGTCGCGTCGCGCTGCTGGCGCTGCTGGGCGGGCTGGTGGCGCTGGCCGTGGGCATCTTCCTGGCCGGGCGGCTCATCCCCCGGCCGCAGGTGGGCATCATCCGCCTCAGCTACGAGATCGGCAGCCTGTCCACCTATGAGATCACCGAGCAATTGAAATACGCTCGCGAGAATCCGGCGGTCAAGGCCGTCGTCGTCGTGATGAACAGCCCCGGCGGCTCGGCGGCGTTCAGCGAAGAGCTGTTTCTCGACGTGTTGCAGACGCGCGAGCAGTTGCCCGTGGTCACCTCCATCGATCTGTTGGCGGCCAGCGGCGCCTATTACATGGCCGCCGCGACCGATGAGATCTACGCCAAGCCCACCTCCAATGTCGGCAGTGTCGGCGTCATCGCCTCGCTGCCCGGCGACGTCTACATCGAGGAGGATTTGCTGACGACCGGCCCCTATAAAGCCTTCGGTGGCACGCGCGACGGCACCGTGCGCCAGATCGAGCGGGCCAAGTTCGCCTTCCTCGACGCGGTGCGCGTGGGGCGCGGCGAGCGCCTGACGATGGATCTGGCCAACCTGTCGCGGGCCGAAATCTATACCGGCATCCAGGCCCTCGATTACGGCCTGATCGACGGTCTGGGTTCGGGTGAGGAGGCCATCGAGCGCGCCGCCGCCTTGGCCGGCCTGCGCGAGTATGAGACGGTCGAACTCTATCCGGTCACCTTCGACACGGAGTTCATCCCCCTGCCCCTCTTCCGCTACCAACCTGAGCCGGTGGATGAGGCTCGCCTGTGGGCCGCGCCCAGCAATCTCGCGCCGGGCATCTACTACCGCCACATCGAGCCGGCCGGGATCCGCTAAGCGCATCCCACCACATCACCCACCGCTACGCCACGGACAAACGCCATGCGCAAAGCCGCCATCCTCGTTGTCATCTTCCTGTTAATGCTGCTGGCCCCGTTGGCCGTGCGCTATCTGCAATTCTACCGGCCGTTCAGCGCCTCGCGCGCCGCCCCGCCGGTCTATACCGGCGAGGGCATCCCGGCCGTGCCCACCCCGGCCACGAGCGCGTTTGTCGATGAGCCGGTGGCCCATCGCGGCGACGCCGACGGCACGGACGGCATCGTCGTGCTCGATCAGGCCCACGATAACCAGTTCGACCTGGCGGAAATCGCCCATTTCGATAGTTTGCTGGCCGGGCGCGGCTACCAGTTGGCCCCGTTCGCCGAGGGCGAGTTGGCCGACGCACTAGGGCCGGCCGACGCGCTCATCGTCATCGCCCCGCTGGGCGGCTACTCCCCGGCCGAGGTGCTGGCCGTGCGCGAATTCGCCGCCGGCGGCGGCCGCGTGCTGCTGGTGGGCGACCCGACGCGCTACAACGTCGAGTTTGACGAGGCCGACATCTTCGCCCCGCCCATCCTCCGCTCGGCCCAGGTGCCGCTCAACGATCTGGCGAACGCCTTCGACATCACCTTTCGCGGCGATTATCTCTATAACACGGTTGAGAACGAGGGTAACTTTCGCAATATCCTGCTGGGCGAAGACGGTTTCGCGCCGGGCGAATTGACCGACGGGCTGGAGCGGCTGGCCTTCTATAGCAGCCACTCGCTGGAATTGGGGCCGTCGGCCGCGGCGCTGCTGTCGGGTGATGACGACACGTGGTCATCGGCCACCGACCGGCCGGGCGGTCTGACCCTGGCCGCCCTCAGCCCGGCCGGCGACGACGCCGCCGTGCTGGCCCTGGGAGACTTCCACTTCCTCATCGATCCGTACAACGCCGTCTACGATAATGGCGAGTTTGCCGCCCGCGTGGCCGATTTCCTGACGGCCAACGGCGACGGCCCGGCGACGCTGGCCGCCTTCCCATATTTCCTGCGCGCGCCGGTCGATCTGACCTATAGCGGCGACCCTGAACTGGGGCCGGATGCCTTCGACGACATCATCGCCCTCCAAGCGGCCTTGCGCGGCGTCGGGCTGCCGCTGGCCCTGGCCGCCGACCCCGCGGCCGACCGCGATACACTCACCCTCGGCCTCTACAATCAGGCGGGCGACGTGGCCGACGCCCTGGAGCGGGCGGGCATCGAATTAACCATCCGCCCGGCCATCTCGCCGCCGGCCGACGACGACGAGGCAGACGAGGAGCCGGCGAACGGCCAGAGCGACGCGCCCGCGAACGGTGTGCGCGTCATCGAGTCGAGCCTGGGCACGGTGCAGATGTCGGGCAGCGCCCTCATCCTGCTGGACACGACGGACGATCGGCGGCAGGTCATTGTCTTGGCCGCCAGCAACGACGGCCTGGAGCGCGCCCTGGCCCGACTCCAGCCCACCGCGCCGGCGGCCGGGGCCGATTTCTCCGACTGCCTGCTGCAAGCCAACGTGGCGATTTGCCCCACGGGCGTCGCGAACGAGACGGTGGAGTACGAACTGGTCACCAGCGGCCCCGGCGAGGCGAGTGACGAACCGGCGGCCGAAAGCGACGAAGAGCCGGCGCCCCGGCCCGACGAAGAACCGAGCGCCCCGGCCGAAGCCGCCGACCAGGGCGCCATCGCGCTGGGCGAGACGAAGAGCGCCGAACTGGCCGCCGAAGAGGCCCACGCCTGGACGTTCAGCGACGGCCCGGCCACCATCGACATCGTGGTCGATGGCGCCGAGGACATGGACAGCGTGGTCGAACTCTACGATGCCAACAACGATCTCATGGGCAACGTGGATTCGACCTTTGCCGGCGATGTCGAGGAGATGCGCGGCATCGAAATCCCCGACGATGGCGACTATACCATTCGCGTCCGCGACTTCTTCAACGATGGCGGCAGCTATGAGTTGAGCGTGACCGCGGGCGAGCCGGGCGACGATGACGGGGCGGGCGCGCCGGGCAACCGCGTCTTCATCTTCGCCGACGACGACGGCGAGGCGCTGGGTGACGGTCTGACCAGCGCCGACGCCTTCGCCGAGGGGCTGGCCTCCGGCTACGAGGTCACCGTCTGGACCAGCAGCACCGACGGCCCGCTGCCGGCCGATACCCTGGCCGATTATGACCTGGTGATCTGGGATTCAGGCACCTACCGCGACGAAGATGGCCTGTTCAGCCAGGACGCCGGGCGCATCATCGAGTATTTGGACGCCGGCGGCGATCTGCTCATCAACGGCTCGTCGCCCACGATCCTCGGCCCAGTCGAGTTGGCCCCGCTGGCGAACGTAACGATTGTGGCCGACGACCCGGTGCTGAGCGACGGCTTCGATGACGGCGATCTTCTGGAACTGGACGCCACCTATGAAGCGGCCATATCGGATAACACCAACACGGCCGCCAATGAGGTCATCTTTCTGGCCCGCGCGCCGGAAGAGGAAGGCGAGGGGGCGGTCGTCGCTCTGGCCGCCGACGCCATCAACCCCGGCGATCCGCAATCGATCATCCTGTTTGCGCCCTTTGTCGCCCTGCCGGCCGAGGCGCGCGCGCAACTATTAGCCAATATAATGGCTTGGTTTGGAATGGCATGACTTCACCTGACGTAATTTTCATCGTCCTGGATACGCAGCGGGCCGACCGGCTGGGCTGCTACGGCCACACGCGGCCGACCAGCCCCAATCTGGATCGCTTTGCCGCCGAGGGCGCGCTGTTCGAGCGCGCCGTCTCGCCCGCGCAATGGACGATCCCCAGCCACGCCTCGCTCTTCACCGGCCTGTATCCCACGGCCCACGGCGTGACGCAGTCGTCGCAAAGCCTCAGCGCCAACCGGCCGCATCTGGCCGAGGTGATGCGCCGTCTGGGGTATGAGACCATCGGCTTCTGCAACAACCCGCTGGTGGGGGTGCTGAACAACGGCTTCAAGCGCGGCTTCCAGACCTTCTACAATTACGGCGGGGCCTTTCCCAGTGTGCCCGACAGCTCCAACCCGTGGCCCTGGCCGGTCAGCCGCCTGGCCGAGAGCTACACCCAGTTCCTGCGGCGCATCTCCTACCCCATCCAGAACTTCGTCGGCCGCTCCGACCTGGCCTTCCGCATCTCGCTCCACGCCTGGCTGACGCCGCTGTGGTCTAAGATCGCCAATTTCAAGGGGCAGAACGAGCGCTCGACGCAGGACGTCGTCCAGTTTCTACAGGATCGTGAAGAGAACACGTCCGACCAGCCGTTGTTCCTCTTTATGAACCTGATGGAAACCCATCTGCCGTTCTGGGCGCCGGCCGAATTCGTTGACCGCATCGCCCCCTATTTCCGCCACAGCAAGGAAGCGCGGGCGATCATGCGCACCTGGAACCGCGAGGCGTATCGCTGGGCCGCGCCGCTGGCCGAGCCGCTGGACGAACTGGAAGAGCGGGTGCTGAAGGATATGTACGACGCCGAGGTCGCCTATCAGGATTACTATCTGGGCGCGCTTTTTGAGACGCTGGCGCAACGCCGCCGCAACCGGGACACGCTGACCATCATCGTGGCCGATCATGGCGACGGCCTGGGCGACCACAACTTTTTCGGCCACGCCTTTGTGGCCTATGACGAGTTGGTGCGTGTGCCGCTGATCATGCATTGGCCGGGCAAGGTGGCCGCCGAGACCCGCGTCGCCGCGCCGGTCAGCACCCGCCGCGTCTTCCACACCATCCTCGACGCCGCCGCGCCCACCGCCGAACAATCGCCCGCGCTCGATGAGGCGCTGGGCGACGACGCCGGCCACGCCCGCCGCCTCAGTCTGCGCCACACCCTGGCCGGGCGCGACCCGGAACAGGAAACGGCCTTCAGCGAAATCTACCCGCCGCTCAACTTCGTCAAGGCCATCGAATCGCGCCAGCCGGAATTGCTGGCCCGCTATCGCTGCCTGTCGCCCCGGCGGGCCGTCGTCCGCCCGGCGCGCGAGGACGCGGGCGCGCCGCTCAAACTCATCACCGTCGATGACACGCCGGAGGAACTCTACAATCTGGCCGCCGACCCGCCGGAAATGGATAACCGGCTGGCCGCCGACCCTCTCGTGGCCGCGGCGTTGGCCCTGGCCCTCGACCAGATGGCCCAACGCGCCGCGCGCGAACACGAGGCGCAACCGGCCGGCGCAACCGTCGAGCTGGACGGCGACGAATTGCTGCGGCAGCGGTTGCGCGGACTGGGCTATCTGGAATAATAAAGCCGCCGCCGGTCAGGGCCATGCAGCCCGCCACGCGGCATATCTTATCTTTGTAACGGGTGAAACATGCTGGACGGAATCAAAATCGACCCTATCGCCTTCACGATCCCCATCGGCGACGGGTTCCCCATCTATTGGTATGGCATCATCGTCACGATAGGCATCGCCATCGGCGTCCTGTGGGGCGCGCGCGAGATCGCCAAACGCAACCAGAACGTCGATGAGTTCTTCAACGGGCTGATTGTCGTCATCTTCAGCGGCTATCTCTTCGCTCGCCTGACCTACGTGCTGCTGGAGGTCTTCGCCGGGCGCGGCGCCCAATTCGAGACCTTTCTGGACGTAATCAACATTCGCTCGGGCGGCATCAACATCCTGGGCGGCTTCATCGGCGCGGCCATCGTTGGTTGGCTGTACCTTCGCTGGCGGCGGCTAAACTTCTGGCATTATGCCGACGTGGCCGGGCCGGCGGTGCTCATTGCCCAGGGCATCGGCCGCTGGGGCAACTTCATCAATCAGGAGCTGTATGGCCCGCCGACGACGCGGCCGTGGGGCATCCTCATCGATGAGCCTTATCGCCTGCCGCAATATGCCGACCTGGTGCAATTCCCGCTGGAGACGACGCGCTTCCACCCCACCTTCCTGTATGAGTCCATCTGGCTCATCCTGGGCTTCGTCGTGCTGGTCGCCCTGAACAGCCGCTTCCGGGATCGCTGGCGGCCGGGCACGCTGTTCGGCATCTTCCTCATCTGGTGGGGCGCGGGCCGGGCCTTCCTGGAGTTCTTCCGCGCCGACCAGCCAACCATCGGCAGCTCACCCATCACCTACTCGTTCCTCATGGCGCTGGCGCTGGCGCTGGCCGGCGTGTGGGTCGTGCTGTCGCGCAATGACCGCATGCCGCAGATCTTCGGCCGCCGCCGCCAACGGGTCGTCAAGCCCAAGCCGCGGCGTCAGAACTGATAAGCCCGGCGCAGGCTCGCCGGCGGGAGATCGTGGATGAAATTCGCACCGGAATTCGGCGAACTGGCGCTGACGTTTGATGACGTATTGCTGGCCCCCGGCTATTCGCAGGTGCTGCCGGCCGAGGTCAATCTACGCACGCGCCTCATCGGCGACATAGCCCTCAGCATCCCGGTCATCGCCGCGGCGATGGACACCGTTACCGAGGCCCCGATGGCGATTGGCCTGGCCCGCCTCGGCGGCATCGGCGTCATCCACCGCAATCTGACCCCGGCCGAGCAGGCCGAGGAAGTGGACAAGGTCAAGCGCTCGGAGTCGGGCATGATCGTCGATCCGCTGACGCTGCGGTCCGACGCCACGCTGGCCGAGGCCGAGGCGCTGATGAGCCATTACCACATCTCCGGCATCCCCATCACCGATGAGGATGGCCGGCTGGTGGGCATCCTGACCAACCGCGACACGCGCTTTGTGAGGCCCGGCGCGCAGCCCATCGCCGACTACATGACCAGCGACGGGTTGGTGACCGCCTCCGTCGGCACCAGCCTGGAAGAGGCCAAGGCCATTCTCCACCGCCACCGCATCGAAAAACTGCCACTGGTGGACGGCGATGGCCGCCTGAAAGGGCTGATTACCGTCAAGGACATCCTCAAGAAGATCGACTACCCCGACAGCGCCACCGACGAGCGCGGCCGGCTGCTGTGCGCGGCGGCCATCGGCGTGGGCGACAAGGCCCTGGCCCGGCTCGATCTGCTGGTCGAGGCGGGGGTAGACGTGGCGACCATCGACACCGCCCACGGCCACACCCGGCTGGTCATCGACACCATCCGCGCCGCCAAACAGCGCCACCCCAGCCTGCCGATCATCGCCGGCAACGTGGCCGGCGGCGAGGGCGCGCGCGATCTGATCGAGGCCGGGGCCGGGGCGATCAAGGTCGGCATCGGCGCGGGGTCGATCTGTACCACGCGCATCGTGGCCGGCACGGGTGTGCCGCAGATTTCGGCCGTG
>OEOE01000121.1_pt1 | contig 12084 bp, 12 predicted proteins | sample 1539681 | NCBI WGS metagenome assembly OEOE01 (sample SAMEA3611561, study PRJEB22512) | activated sludge metagenome | biome: Urban; feature: Wastewater Treatment Plant; material: Activated Sludge | place: Slovenia | collected 2012-09-24
GCGATTTGTCCCGGATCAGGACCTACTCTTCTTTGCGCACGACGAGATAACGAAGAACGTCCTCGTTATACCTGTCTCTTATACACATCTAGATGTGTATAAGAGACAGGGCCAGGGCGTCGGCCGTCTCGGCCGCGGCGGTGGGCATGAATTCGGTCGCCCCGGCGGAGGCGCGGCTGACCGTGGCCGCCGCCGACAGCCAGTTGCGCGGCCGGACGATCAGTCCGTCGATGCCGGCCGCGTAGAGCGAGCGCACCGCCTGACCGAAGTTAAACGGGTCTTCCACGCCGTCGAGCAGCACGTTGACGGCCTGGGGCGCGCCGAGCAGTTCATCGAGTTGGGCCATACGGCGCGGCCCCACCAGAGCAATGATGCCGCCGTGGGCCTGCCCCGCCGCGTGGCTGTCGAGCGTCTCGCCCGGCGCGCGCTCCAGCGGCACGCCTTGCCCAGCGGCCAATCGCTCGACGCGGGCCGCGGCCTGATCATAGCGGGCGCGATCGACGTAGACGGCGCGCACGTCGCGCACGCCGCCCCGCAGGGCAGCCTCCACCGACACCGCCCCCGTCAGCCATTGATCCTCAGCCATCGCGTCGCTCATTCGCTAGAAAAAACAAGGCCGGATGGATCATCCGGCCTTGTATCAACACAAACTTGGAAAGGCTCCGGCGCTTACTCGCCTTCAGCAGGCACCGGGGCTAACGTCGGCACGGTCTCGATCTCCGGCGTGGCCGTCGCGGAGGCCAGGAACTTGGCGTCGAGCACCGGCAGCGTCGGCACACGGCCGCGCCACATATCGTTGATTTGCAGGTTGCCGGTCAGCCGCTCATCAACGTAGCTCTGTACTGCCTCCTGCTGGGCCGTCTGGAACTCGTTGTCGCTCAACTCGCGTTCCTCGCGGCCACTGACCATGAATTGGTAGTAGCTGGAGGTGCCGTCGCCGTTATCGACGGTGAAGATCTCGCTCGGCTGGTCGATATCCAGTGTAAAGGCCGCCGTGGCGATCTCCGCGCCGATGCTGGCTTCCAGGTTGCTCTGCGTGCGCCACAGCAACTCGAAGGCGTCGGTTTCCGGCTGCTCGGTGGCCGCCGGGTCAGCCGGGCGGCTGACAATGCCGTTCCAGGTCGGCAGGAAGCCATCGGTTTCGATGAGGCCCTGCATCTCATTGGCCGCCTCTTCGGTCGAGGCGGCGAGGAAGAACAGGCTGGCATGGGGCGCGAGGCGCGGCAGGGCTTGCTCCTCGGTCAGCGCCTCGGTCAGCCGCTCGCGGCACAACTGGGCGCGCACCACCTGACGATAGATCGGCTCCTGGACGCCCAGATTGTTCAACTGGGCGATGAATTCACCGTACTGGGTCAGGAACTCCTCTTCGGGCACGGGCGTCGCCGTGGGCAGCGGCGTGGCCGCGGGGCCGGTGGTCGGCGTGGGGAAGGGAGTCAGGGTGGGCACAACGTCGGTGATGACCGCCGTCGGGATGGGCGTCAGCGAGGGAGTAGGCTGAACGGTGGCCGTCGGCTCCGGCTGCTGGGTCGGGGAGACACCTTCGCCATAGAAGCTATAGGACTCGCCGATCTTGGCCTGGACGTCGGCCTCGTTAATTTCGATGCCGCGTTCCTCGACCGCCTCACAGATGACCACTTCGTCGGCCATCGTGTTCAGCACGTCCTGGCCCATCGTTTCGGGGTCATACAACTCGTTGATGACGCTGCCGCCGAACTGCTGGACGATGCCGACGTCGCCGCCGAATGCCGCCAGTTGGTTCTCCAGGAAGATGACGCGCTGGGCGCGCTCGAACTTGACCCGCTCCTGCCATTCGCGCAGGGTGATCTGGGTCTGCCCCACCGTGGCAACGGCCCGGTTGGGGGTCAGGAATAGCTCGTTGACCACGGCGATACCGATCACCAGCGCGATCATGACGCCGATGACAATCGCCGCGATACGAATATTACGCAGCTGCCGCTCGTGCTTGCGCGCAATCAATAGTTCCTTGCGCGATTGGCGTTGTTCGGCTTCGCTTTCTTTGGGTGTCTGCTGTTTCTTGGCCATTACAATGTTGCTCAGGGCGGCTTAATCGGAGACGAACGGCAACAAGGCGATGTGGCGGGCGCGCTTGATCTCGCGGGCCAGATGGCGCTGGTGCTTGGCGCAGGTGCCGGTCTGGCGGCGGGGGCGCATGCGGCCGAACTCATTGACGTAGCGGCTCAACAAATCGACCGCCTTGTAATCGATCTCGGTCCGTTCGACACAGAACTGGCAGACGCGCTTGGTCGGCCGAAAACGCCGGTTAGGACGGTTGGGTGCTTGCATTGGTTAATCCTCACTTATTCTGAGAGCACAATCAAATCCTGGGCGACAACTTCCGTGCGGAAGTGGCGGCGGCCGAGGCTGTCTTCCCAGCCGCGCGTTTGCAATCGCCCTTCAATGTAAACTTGTTGACCTTTGGCCAGGCGGTCGCGGCACAATTCGGCCAGACTGCCCCAGGCGACGACATTGAACCACTCTTTCTCTTCGTGCTTTTCGCCTTCGGTCGAAGTCCAGCTGCGCGAAGTCGCCACGCTGAAGGAGGCCACGGCACGGCCGCCGGGTGTCTGACGAACTTCGGGTTCGTCTTCCAACCAGCCGATGACCATGACTTTGTTCAAGCCTTTGCTGGGCGACATCGTTTCGCGTCTCGCCGGGGAATTATTCGCCCTTGCGAATGACCAGATAACGCAGGACGTCCTCGTTATACTGCATGCTGCGCTCGATGTCCTTGATGCGGGTCGCGTCCAGCTTGGCCTCATAGAGGACGTAGTACCCTTCCGTGAACTTCTTGATGGGGTAGGCTAACTGGCGGACGCCCCAATGATTGGCGACCAACGCGCCATCCTCTTTGGGGCCGGGGATCAATAAATTGCTGAGCCGTTCGATCAATTGGGTACGTTCAGCTTCTTCCAACTGGGGTTGGATGATCACAGTCACTTCGTATTCGCGCACGTTGCCACTCTCCTTTCCTTGGAATGTACTCTTGCGAGCATTGCCCCCGGTCACTCGCCGGGAGCGGAAGCCGGCGAAACAGGCGTGCTTTCCTGTTGCCGGGCAACGACTCGTTATTATAGCCGGTCGTTGGAAATATTCAAGTTTTTGGCTGGGAATGTAAGACTAGCGCACCAAGGCCAGATCAACCGCTTCCTGCAACGTGCGGCAGGTGATGATCTCCAGCCCCGGCGGCATGGCCGCCGCGTTCATCTGCCGGGTGCGGGGAATCAGGCAGCGCTTGAAGCCCAGCTTGGCCGCTTCCTTCAGGCGCGGCTCCAGTTGACTGACGGCGCGCAACTCACCGCTGAGGCCGACCTCGCCAAAGAAGGCCATGTCGGCGTGGACCGGCCGGTCCTTGACGCTGCTGGCGATGGCTAAGGCCACGCCCAGGTCGGCCGCCGGCTCGCTGATCTGCAAGCCGCCGATGACGTTGACGAACACGTCCTTGTCGTGCAGCGGAATGTGGACGCGGCGGGTCAGGACGGCGGTCAGCAGCAGCAGCCGGTTCAAGTCGATGCCGACGGGCGTCCGGCGCGGGTTGGTGAAGGTCGTGGCGCTGGCCAGGGCTTGCACCTCCACCAGCAGCGGCCGTGTGCCCTCCAGCGTGACGGCGATGGCCGAGCCGGGGGAATTGGCCTGGCGTTCGGCCAGAAATGCCTCCGACGGGTTGAGCACTTCGACCATGCCCTGCTCGACCATCTCGAAGACGCCCACCTCACTGGTCGCGCCGAAGCGATTCTTGACGCTGCGCAATAGCCGGTAGCGATGGAACGGATCGCCCTCCAGATAGAGAACGGTATCGACGATGTGCTCCAGCACGCGCGGCCCGGCGATGGCCCCTTCCTTGGTCACGTGGCCGACCAGGACGATGACGACGCCCGACTGCTTGGCCAGCTCCTGGAACCGCGACGCCGATTCGCGCACCTGGGTGACGCTGCCGGCCGAGGAATTGAGGCTGTCGTCATAGGTCGTCTGGATACTGTCGATGATGGCCATGATCGGCCGCACCTCGGTAATGTGATCCAGGATGGCCCGCAGATTGGTTTCGGTCACCAGGAAGAGATCGTGGGCGTCCATCTTCAGCCGCTCGGCGCGCATCTTGATCTGCCGCGCGCTCTCCTCGCCGGAGACGTAGAGCACCGGGCCGTGGAGATTGGCGGCCAGCCCGGCGATCTCCAATAACAGGGTCGATTTACCGATACCTGGATCGCCGCCGACCAGGATGAGCGAGCCGGGCACGAGGCCGCCGCCCAGCACGCGCGAGAACTCCTGCACCGGCAGGGCCAGCCGGTCGAGGCCGTCGGTCTCCACCTCGTGCAGCCGCACCGGCCGCGACGTAAGCGAGCCGGGCGAGCGCCGCCCCTTGGTCGCCGTCTCGGATTCAACCACCTGCTCGACCATTGTGTCGAACTCGTTGCAGCGCGGGCAGCGGCCCATGTAGGCCGGGGTCGTCCGGCCGCAACTCTGACACACGTATTGTGTTTGTCGTTTCGCCATGCCCCCAAGTATACCAAGAAGAGGAATGGAACGCGGATAACACGGATTTAGCCGCGTCGATTCGTTAAATCTGTGTTGTCCGCGTTCTAATCCGGGCGGATTTACGTGGTATAATGCCGCCGCATGATCAACTGGCTATCCGTCGTGGGCAATGGTTTCTGGATCGTCGGGCTGGCGCTCGTCCTGGCCGGGTTCAGCTATCATTATTGGCTGGCCGGGCAATTGGGCCATCCGTTGCGCCAGGAGTTGGGCGGGTTGTCGTTCCAACGGCTGGCAATCGGCGGGCTGCTGCTGGTCAGTATCGGGCTGGCCCTGACGGCCGATGGCTTGTGGCAATTGCTGCCGGCCGCGGCGCTGGTCATCGTCAGCCTGGTGGCTTTGTTCACCCTGTTTCGCCGCCAACGCCGCCAACATCCGGGAAATTAGGTCTATGATTGTCTCAATGTCATTTCGTTCGCGCGTCGCGCTCCTGTTACTTCTCCTTCTCGTCATTGGCGCGGTTCGGCGGCCGGTGGCGGCCGGCAACCCCCGCCAGGACAGCTATCCCGCGCCCACGCCGACGTTGGCCGCCGCGCCCATCCTCGACCCGATGCTGCCGTCGCCCACACCGCTGGCCTACCCCTCTTTTGCCGAGCCTGATTTCGTGGCCGCCACGCCCGCGCCCATCGGCGGGGAGAGCGGCGGGCAATTTTTGCCGGCCGTGCCGGGCGCTAATACGACCGTGAGCCAACCCGTCACACCGGAGGCAACCTCGCGCGGTCTGGTATTTCTATGGCTGAGCTTTCTGGCTACATTCCTCGTCTTCCTGATCGCCGTCGTCGGATCGATCCTGCTCTTCACCCGTCGCAACGAAAATTAAGCCCAACGCCGGATCATTGAAGGGAACGGGCCGCCGGGCTACAATTCGCCTACCCGCTTCGGAACCAACCCATTCCGGGGCCGGCGCGCGCGTATGGAGCGAATTGATCACGAATAACGCGACTCGGCCGACACATCACGCCTGGCGGCGCTATTTGCCGTGGCTGAATCTGGGCCTGACGGTGCTCCTCATCATCGCCGGCCTGTGGTATCTGTCCACACGGGTCAGTCTGGCCGCCGTCGGCGCGGCGCTGGCCGGCGCGAAGCCGTTCTACGTCTTGCTGGCCGTGGGGTTGATGCTGCTGACGGTGGCGCTCAAAGGCTGGCGCTGGCAATTGATGTTTCCGCCAGAGCGGTCGCCCGAGCGGCCGGCCGAACGAACGCCCGTCTCCTTCGCCGCCGCCTTCTGGGCCGTGGCCCTGGGCCAATACGTCAACCTCATCGTGCCCTTCCTGCGCCTGGGCGAAGTGGCCCGCCTGTATGCCCTCAATCAGGAAAGCGGCGCATCGGCCGGGCGGGCGCTGGGTACGCTAGTGATCGAGAAGACACTCGACCTCATCTTCTTCGGCCTGACCATCCTCTTCATTCTGCCGTTCGTCATCCTGCCCGACTTCATCAACCGGCCGGGGCCGATGCTGTTGCTCCTGCCGCTGTTGCTGCTGGTTGTCCTCTACCTGTTGGCCTACCGGACGGAGCTGGTCATCCGCTTCTGGCAGCGGCTTATCGCCCCTCTGCCCGAACGGCCGCGCGCGCTTCTCATGCGGCTGGCCGTGGCCGGGCTGGAGGGCCTGGCGGCGCTGCGCGACCGGCGTTTGACGCTGGCGACGCTGCTCCTGTCGCTCGCCATCGCCGTGCTGTCCGTCGTCTTGCCCTACGCGCTATTCCCGGCGCTCGCCCTGCCGCTCACTCTGCTCGATGCCGCCCTCATCCACATCGCCGTCAGCATTGCCATCACCCCACCCAGTACCCCGGCCAAGATCGGCGTGTTCAACGGCGCGGCGGCGCTGATGCTGTGGCAATTCGGCCTGACCGACGAGACGCTCATCGCCGGCTACGCCATCCTGCTCTACCTCGTCGTCGTGGGGCCGCAGCTCTTGCTGGGTCTCATCGCCGCCTCGCGCACCAAATGGCGCTGGAACGCCGGTATCGCCGCCGTTCCGCCGGCCGCCCCTGATCAGGTATGACCGCTCCGCCCATCTCCGTGATTATCCCCGCCTATAACGCCGCCCGGACGATTGGCCCGTGTCTGGCGGCGCTACGCGAGCAGGCGTTCGATAAGCCCTACGAAATCATCGTCGTCGATGACGGCTCGACCGACGGCACGGCCGAAATTGCGCGCACGGCGGGCGCGACCGTCATCTCCACCCCGCGCGGCCGACCGGCGGCGGCGCGCAATGCCGGTATTCGCGCCGCACAGGGGGCCATCATCTGCTGCACCGACGCCGATTGCGCCCCCCAGCCCGATTGGTTGCGCGAACTAACGGCCCCGTTCGACGACCCGGCGATCATGGCCGCCAAAGGAGCCTACGAGACGCGGCAACGGGCGCTGGTGGCCCGCTTCGTGCAACTGGAATATGAAGACAAATACGACCGCCTGCGCCAACAGCCGGCCATCGACTTCATCGACACCTACTCGGCCGCCTATCGCCGCGACGTGTTGCTGGACAATGAAGGGTTTGACGTGCGCTTCGATTATCTGGAAGATCAGGAGCTATCCTTTCGCCTGGCCGCCCGTGGTTGCCGCATGGTCTTTCGCGAGACGGCCGTCGTCGATCATCGGCACAGCGCCACTGTGCGCGCCTACTTGCGCAAGAAGGGGATCATCGGCTATTGGAAGGCCCAGGTCGTGCGCCGCCATCCCGACCGCGCGGGCGGCGATTCCCACACGCCGCCGGTGATGAAGGTGCAGATGCTGCTGGCGATGCTGACCCTGGCGGCCGTCGTGGCTGGGGTCATGGGCTTGCTCCTGTGGCCGGGCGAGGTTGTGGCGCGCTCCCTGTTGGTCTGGGGGCCGGCGGCGTTGGCGGCTCTCGCTTTCGTCGCCACGACCCTGCCGTTCGTCGCCAAGGCGTGGCGCAAAGACCGGCCGGTGGCGGTGGTAGCGCCCTTTTTGCTGTTCGGCCGGGCGGTGGCGCTGAGCCTGGGCTACGCCTGGGGAATGCTCCAGCCGCGACGCGCCATTACCGGCCAACCACCGGGCAAGGGAGAAGGTTTTTTGCCCAATGAGCGCTCGACTTGACGGGCGCGGCCCATAGCCCATTATTCACGTTGATTGTATGGTCGCTACCCTTTTTGCTGATTAAACTGGACGGGAAGGGCCGGTATTTTTTCCAGGAATGTATCGTTGATCAGGGACAACGCTTAACGATGGTCACTACGCCCATGAAATCCGGGCGAGGCGCGAGATAAACACCAGATGATCGCGCCCAACCCCGCCACGCCGCTGACGTCGAACGTCAACGAGCCGGCCGCCCTGCGCCTCTACGCGGCGGCGGCGACCCTCGTCACGTTGGGCGTCTACCTGCTCACGCTGGCCCCCGACCTGAGCTGGGCCAACGCCGCAACCGACGGCGGCGAACTGATCACCGCCGCGGTCACCCTGGGCATCCCCCACCCGCCGGGCTATCCCCTCTACGTCATCCTGGGCAAGGTATTCAGCCTGCTGCCAGTGGGCACGGTCGCCCTGCGCTTCAATTTGCTGTCGGCCGTCTGTGGCGCGTTGGCCGTCGGTGTCCTCGTCCTGGCTATCGGGGCGTATCACCGGGGCCGTGTACGCCCGCCGGTCGCTGTCGCGGCGGCGCTTCTCTTCGGCTTCGCGCCGCTGGTCTGGAGCCAGGCCATCGTGACCGAGGTCTACACGCTGAACCTGCTGCTGCTGGCCGTCTTTCTGCTGGCCTGGAGCCGCGCCGGGGCGTCCGGTTGGAGCGGCTTCTGGCTGGGGCTGGCGATCACCACCCACCTGACGTCGCTGCTGATGCTGCCTGCCCTGCTGGTCGGGCACCGGCGTAGTCGGGCCGTGGTCGGTCTGACCGTAGCCGGTCTGGCGCTGGGCCTCACGCCGTTATTGCTGCTGCCGCTATTGGCGCGGGGCGATAGTCCGGTGGTCTGGGGACAGCCGACCGATCTCGCCGGGTGGTGGTGGCTCGTCAGCGGCCGGCTCTACGCCGCCAACGTTCAGCCCGCGCTGGACGGGGAGCGCCTGCTGAGCCTGTTGCGCGCGCTGGCCTTTGGCCCGGCGGCGCTCATCATGGCCCGCCGGACGGCCGGAACCACGGTTGGCGAGTGGGTCGTCGCGATTCAGCGGCAACGCTCGTCGATTGTGTTAGCGATTATCGCTTTGGCCTACGCCGCGTTTGCACTGGTGTATGGCGCAACCGACGCGGCGGTCATGCTTTTGCCCGGCCTGATGGTGGCTGTCTTGCTCCTATCGCCACGCCTAGCCATGCTTGGCCGCGCGTCGCTGTTGCTGCCCTTGCTCCTGGTCATCTGGGGCTACCCAACCCAAAAGTTGAGCGGCCGCGAGCCGCGCGCGCTGGCCGACGCCGTTTTCGCCGCCGCGCCACCCGATGCCATTCTCCTCGCGTCCGGCGACCAGACGACCTTTACGCTCTGGTATTTTCACCACGTCGAAGGCCGGCGACCCGACATTGTTGTGGCAGACGCCGATCTGTTCGCCTTCGACTGGTATCGGGCGCGACTGGCCCGACAAAATCCAGCCATCCTAGTTCCCGTGGCCGATGATCTGGCCGCCTTCCAGCGGCTCCATGCGTCGCACCGTCCATTCTGCGCGGTTGGTTTGGCTGCCCCATTGCCGGCGGGATCACCTTCAGATAGCCGGCCATCCGGCGGCGCACCCTATCTCAACTGCATCGAGAGAGTCAATTGACAGCCAAAAACCGTCCCATTGATCCACCGTCCGCCCCGGAAGCGGCGCGGGAGAAGGCCCAGCCCGTCACGTCACCCAACACGGGCCGCATCGCGCGGTTGCTCATCCTGGCCGGCTTGCTCATCCTGTTGGTCTGGCTGGGGCTAAAGACGTGGCGCGTCATCGCGGCGGCCCAATCGTTGTTGGCCGTCGAGGAGGAGGCACGGGCCTTGCTGAGCGGCGGGCTGAACAGTCTCGATCCCGACGCGGCCGAGGCGCTGGTGCTGGGCGCGCGGGCCGACATTGTGACTCTCCACCGCGAACTGGACATTGCGCGGCCCGTCGCCCCCTATCTCGGCTGGATCCCGCGCTTCGGCCCGACGCTGGTGGCCGCGCCCTATCTGCTGGATATGGCCGATGCCGGTTCCGAGGCGGGCGCGCTGGCCGTCAGCAGCCTGAAGCCGGCCCTGGCCGTCATCCAGCATGACGATTTCAGCGCCGCCCGGCTGGGCGAACTACTGCCTATTCTGACCGCCGCCACGCCCGATATCGTCGCCGCGCAGGACGCGTTGCAACGGGTTAGCGCCGCCCGCCAGGCCCTGGACGACGCCGTCGCCGTCGATCAATTGCCGTGGCGCGTGCGGCAACTGCTCCAACTGGCGGATGAGTATTTGCCCCTGGCGCAGGATGGTCTGCGTCTCACCCCGTCGTTGCCCGCGTTGTTGGGGCAGGATGGGCCGCGGCGCTATCTCATCCTGGCCCAGAACGAGGACGAGATGCGGGCCACCGGTGGCTTTATCACCGGCGCGGGCGTCATCACCGTTCAGAACGGCCAGATCATCGATCTGACCTTTCGCGATGCCAATCAGGTCGATAACTGGGCCAACAAGCCCTATGACTTTCCGCCGCAACCGTTTTATGACTTTATGGGGGCCGAGCTATTCCTGTTCCGCGACGCCAACTACTGGCCCGATTTCCCGACCTCGGCCCAAAAAGCCATGGAGTTGTTCGTCTATGGTCAGGACGCGCCGCCGCTGGACGGGGTCATCGCCATCGATCAGGCATTCCTGCGCGCGCTCGTCGATGCCACCGGCCCGGTGCCCATTCCCGGCACAGACCGGAAAATCAACGCCGACAATCTGCTGGAAATGTTGCGGCAGGCGCGCGACATTCAGGAAGGGCAGGATGTGGCCGATTGGGTCAACAATCGCAAGGCGTTTCTGGGCGGCTTCGCCACGGCCATCCAGGCCAAGCTGGAGAGCGACTTTGGCTCAATCGACCCGGTGAAGCTGGCCCGCAACATGATCGGCGCGATCGACAATCGCCACCTGTCGATCTACGTGCGCGATCCGGCCGTGGCCGCCGTGCTGGCCGCGAACGGTTGGGACGGCCGCCTGCCGGAAGCCCCGCCCGGCGATTTCTGGATGGCGGTGGACACCAACATGGGCTTTAATAAAGCCAACGTGATGGTCGAGCGCTCGTTGCAATACGTCGTCAGCCTCGGCGATCGGCCGCAGGCCACGCTGGCCCTGAACTATCGCCACACCGGCCCACCGTCGAATGAGGCTTGTTTTCAGGGCGTCGAAGATGAGTTCGAGCAGGCGGCGGATTATCTGACGCTGGCCGATCAATGTTACTGGAACTTTCTGCGCGTCTATGCGCCGCGGGGCAGCCGGCTGCTCGACTCCAGCACCCACCTCGTGCCGGGCGATACGCTGTTCAACGGCGTCACCTGGGAAAACGCGGCGCAGACCTACGACGAGATGCCCGGCCTGGCGACGTTCGGCAATTTTATGCTCCTGCCGCGCGGCGCCGAGGGCACGGTCTATTTTCAGTACGAGCTACCGGCCGGCGTTGTGGTGAGTGAGGATGGCGACACGGTTTACCGGCTGACCATTCACAAACAGCCGGGCACGCGCCCCGAGCCGCTCTACCTGACGGTGTCGCTGCCGAGCGGCGCGGAATTATTGGAAGCTTCGCCCACGCCCACGCAGGTTGACGGCGACATATTCATCTTTGAATTATCGCTGGCAAGCGATATGGAACTGACCATGCGCTATCGCTAGTCGATTGGTCGGGATGAAGCGGATGAAGGGAAATGCCATGAATAAAAAATTGTTGATGATTGTACTGATCGCCATCGGCGTGTTCGTCGTGGGTAGGGCGGGGATGGCCAAGGCGCAGGGCGGCACGATTCCGACGCGAACCCCCACGCCCGGCCCCGAGCAACCGACGCAAGTCATCCCCACGGCTACCGACGACGGCCCCGATAACCCACCGCCGCCGCCGGCCACGGAAACAACCGCCCCGCCCGCGGCCACATCCACGGCCACCCTCCCGCCACCGGCGGCGAGCACAGCCACGACGCAACCACCGGCGGCAACCCTCGTTACCGCCGGTCAGGCGGCAACGACGGCGGCGACGGCTGAATGCGACGACACGCCGATCATCGAGGCCAACCGGCGCATGGCCGTCTATGCCGGGCCGGGCGGCGATTTCGAAATCCTGGCCTCGCTGGCGACCGGCGAAACCAGGGTCATCCTCGGCCGCGCCGGCTATGCCGACTGGTGGCAGATCCAACTGTCCCCCGACGTGATCGCCTGGGTCGATGACGAAGACGTCACCGTCCACGGCAACGTCGCCGGCGTGTCCATCGTCGATCCGCCGGCCATCAACGGCGCGACCCCGACGCGCGGCCCGGCCTGGAACCCCACGCCGCCGCCGTTCGTCCCCTGTGGCCCAACGGCCACCGTCACGGCCACGGCCACGTCCACCGCCACGCCGGCGATTTTGCCGACGGTCGCCACGGATCAGACCGGAGCGGGCGGCGAAGCGGCCGGCGCGGCGGC
>OEOE01000123.1_pt1 | contig 11932 bp, 13 predicted proteins | sample 1539681 | NCBI WGS metagenome assembly OEOE01 (sample SAMEA3611561, study PRJEB22512) | activated sludge metagenome | biome: Urban; feature: Wastewater Treatment Plant; material: Activated Sludge | place: Slovenia | collected 2012-09-24
GTCGTGCATGGCTACCCCGACAAAGATATGTGCCTCCTTCGGGTCGGAATAGCGATAGTTGAATTCGGTAACGCTGTGGTTGCCTAGTAAACGGCAAAAAGTTTTGAACGTGCCAGGTTTCTCGGGGATCGTCACTGCCAATACCGCTTCACGCTTTTCGCCTACCTCGGCGCGTTCGGCCACAAAGCGCAGCCTATCAAAGTTCATATTGGCACCGCTGGCCACAGCTATCAATGTCTTGTCGTGCAGATTTTCGCGCTCTGCATAGGCTTTCAAACCCGCCACGGAAAGCGCGCCAGCGGGTTCCAGAATGCTGCGCGTGTCCTCAAATACATCTTTAATTGCAGCACAGATCGCGTCGTTATCTACTACGATCATCTCGTCCACATATTGCTGACATAGCTTGAATGTATGCTCGCCCACTTGCTTCACGGCCGCGCCATCGGCAAACAGGCCGACTTGCTCCAGCATCACGCGCTCGCCTTTTTTCAGCGATTCAGTCATCGCTTCGGCGTCCTTCGCCTCCACGCCGATAATCCTGACTTCTGGGCGCACGGCTTTTACATAAGCCGCCACGCCGGCTAGCAAGCCTCCGCCGCCTACGCAGCAGAATATCGCCTCAATCGGCTCAGGATGGTTCTCCAGAATCTCCTTGCCTATCGTGCCTTGTCCGGCAATCACATCCGGGTCGTCGTAAGGGTGTACAAAGGTCAAGCCTTGTTCTTCTTCCAGTTTCAGGGCGTGGACATAGGCATCGCTGTAACTGTCACCAAATAAAATGACTTCCGCCCCGCGCGCTTTCACCGCATTAATCTTGATTTGCGGTGTGGTGGTCGGCATCACAATCACGGCGCGGCAGCCCAGCTTTTGCGCGCTTAACGCCACGCCTTGCGCATGATTGCCCGCAGAGGCCGCTATCACGCCGCGTTTCAGGGCATCTGCCGAAAGATGTGCCATCTTATTGTAAGCACCACGCAGCTTGAACGAGAACACTGGCTGCATGTCTTCGCGTTTCAGTAGTATGCGATTATCCAGCCGCGCCGAAAGATTGGGCTGCAGTTCCAGCGGTGTTTTCTTGGCAACGGCATAAACCTGCGATTGCTCGATCTTTTCTTTGTAGTTAATCGTCATGCGATATTTTGAATAGGCTTGTTTTTAAACTAATGGCGGCGGTGTATAGTTATACTTTCATCGATTATAAAGATTTTTGGGGAAATAGCATCGTGGCATACACACAAGACGAACTCAAACAACAAGTCGCCAAAGCGGCGGTTGAATATGTAAAAGAAGGCATCATCGGTGTAGGCACAGGCTCTACAGCCAACTACTTCATCGAAGAACTTGCCAAAGTCAAACACAAAATAGAAGGTGCAGTCGCCAGTTCCGAAGCCACTGCGCAGCGTCTGCGCAATCATGGTATCAAAGTGTACGACATGAACGATATCGACAGCCTGGATATTTACGTGGATGGCGCGGATGAAATCACTTCGGCCATGCACATGCTCAAAGGCGGTGGCGGCGCACTGACCCGTGAAAAGATCGTGGCCGCTGTGGCTAAAACCTTCATTTGCATTTGTGATGAAAGCAAATATGTTTCCGTGCTGGGCAAGTTCCCGCTACCGGTAGAAGTGTTGCCCATGGCGCGCAGCCAGGTGGCACGTGCACTGGTGAAAATGGGTGGCCGCCCGGTGTTGCGTGATTTCACCACTGACAACGGCAACGTGATTCTGGATGTACACGGATTGACGATTACCGACCCAGTCAAGACGGAAGCGGAAATCAACCAGATTGTCGGCGTAGTCACCAATGGTTTATTCGCAGCCCGTCCAGCGAATATCTTGTTGCTGGCAACGGCGAATGGCGTAAAAACCTATAAGAAATAACCGGCTTACACTTTGGTTCAATGAAAAAACCCGCAAATCTGCGGGTTTTTCATTGTGATAGTCGGTGCTCTGGAAGCCGCATCCAGATTGGCTTGCAGGGCAGGTGTTTTTTGCAATGAATGCGCGCGCGAGGGTTTAATCTTTTGCGCTAATCGGATGCGAAGTGGGCGCGTCTTTCCACAAAAACTCGCCCTCTTTCACAAAATGCCGCTCGTTGTCTTTCTTGATACGCCAGTTGGCTTTTTCTACTATTCCCGATAAGTCTTTGCAGGCGGTTCTTTCACCAGCGCACATCATTGTGGTGTCGATGTAGATATGGTCTGCCGAGCCAACATCAAAGTAGCGTTTGATAGCCGTGGGGTGTGCCGGGTGTTCGGGCGGGGTAAATGCCCATTCGATGACGCCCGGTTTTCCGGTAGTGTGTTCTTTGAAGACTTTCCAGTTTTCCTGGGTTTCCCAGCCGTATGGTGGGGCGTCATGCCTTGGTATGTCAGAACGTTGTTCCAGAGCGGCTTGTGCGGCTTCTGGCGATGCGTAGGGGATATTAAAGACGTATTTTGGCGCAGTGGCTATTGGCTTGGTTTTGCGTTTACTTTTCTTTTTGGCAGCCAGCGCTTCATTGCTTATCGCCAGCGTCAGTAACAGGCAGATAATGCCTGCGACTGATTTGATAGCGATGCGGCTTTGTTTCATTTACTAGGCGGCACGTAGCCACTTGCGGTATCCGCACCTTCGCCAAAGAAATACTTCTCGGTTTGCTCGCTCAAATATTTGCGAGCGGCGGGGTCAGCCAGGCTTAGGCGGTTCTCATTCACCAGCATGGTTTGCTGTTTAAGCCAGCCTGCCCAGGCTTCTTTGGAGACATTTTCAAAGATGCGTTTACCAAGATCACCGGGATACGGTGGGAAAGCCATGCCTTCGGCTTCCTGGCCCAGTTTCACACATTTCACCATTCTTGCCATAAACTACTCCTAGCATAAATTGTTGTTGATAACCGTAATCATACCGTACGGCTTTAAGTGGTGCGAGTAGGCGTGATAATATGGGCTGTTTAATACATATAAAGGCGAGCAATGGAAAGCCCGTACAAAAGTAAAAATGGTTTACAGCGTATTGCGGCGGCATTTGGCTATTCGATGGCAGGCCTCAAAGCGGCATACGAGAATGAAGCAGCGATTCGGCAAGAGTTAATGCTTTGCGTGGTGCTGATACCGCTTGGAATATATTTGGGCCACGATAAATTCGAGAAAGTCTTGTTGGTGGGTTCAATTTTTCTGGTGCTTGTGGTCGAGTTGCTAAACTCGGCAATTGAAGCGGCGGTGGATCATACCTCGATAGAGCATCACATGCTGGCAAAACGCTCCAAGGATATTGGTAGTGCAGCCGTATTTATGGCGATGATGTTGTTTCTGGTGGTATGGGTGCTTGTGATTTTCTTTTAAAAAAGGCGCTATCTAGCGCCTTTTTAATTTAGAAATCTGCTCGCGCACCAATCAAGAGTGAGCGCTCACCTGCAGGAGAAATATCCTTAAGGAAAGATGCATGTTCGCGTATCTCTTCATCTAGCAGGTTATTGGCCTTGGCAAACACCTCTACATGAAAACGCGGCACTGGCAGCTTGTAAGCCACCATTGCGCTAACATCCGTATAGGCGCTGGTTTTCAGCTCGTTCACAGCAGTGTTGTTTTGCTTGAAAGCGTGCAGGGCATCCAGCCGCGCGCTGAAGTTCCCCAGCTGATAACGCAGGCCAGCCCCCAAGCGCAAGGGTGCGATGCGCGGCAAGTACTCACTATTGGTTTTATCTCGCGCATGTACATAATCGCCACGCACGGTTAAATCCAAGTTGTCGGCTATACCGAATTTCCCGTCGAACTCAACACCCTTGAACACAGCGCGCACTGAGCGAAACTCTGCGATAGGTAACAAATCAATCGGGTCTATATTGCCCGTATCGAAAAGCCCGATAAAGTTGGTAAAGCGCGTGTAATAAGCCCCAAAATTAAAACTGTTGCGGCTGTCACGCCAGCGTAGTTGCGCATCGATGCCATTCGAACGTTCTTTTTTAAGGTTGCTGTTGCCTACTTCAAATTGGCCAGTGGCTACGTGTGCGCCATTGGCATATAGCTCAAAATAACTGGGTGCACGCTCGTTGTGTGACAGGTTGGCCGTGGCTGACCAGTTTTCGTTGATGCCATAAAGACCGCCAAGTGCAAAGCTGTTGGGATTGAAGCTATTGTTCTGACCGGGGCCAAAATCGGCGCTGTCTTTGGAATCCACCGAGGTGCGTCCTAAACGCCCACCAAAAGTGAGCTTGTGCTTGGCCTTTTCATCAGCGCCAAGCGGCAGTTCTTCGTAGATATACACCGCGTGGTTTTGCGTGTTGACACCGGGCACAAAGGCTTCTTCCCCAATTGCTTCAAAGTTGGTGTTGCCAAACTGGAAACCAACTACACCATTCAATCCTAATATCGGGCTGTGACCCGCTTCCAGACTGCCTTCCAGGCCACGGTTCTTGAAGGTGGTGCCAACTTCGGCGCCTTCCAGTTCCTTGTGTTCGTAGTCGGTGTGCGCCATGCGGAACTTGACGCGGTGAATGGCGGTACCAAGATCGGTGAATTCTGTCGCAAAGTCCCAACGGTCGCTTTTCATGTCAATACGAACTTCTTCTTCGGCGACCGTGCCGTAGAAGTTGTCATCCCGCGCGTAAGAAAGGCCAACGTAGCCGTTGTCGAAAGTCAATGCCGCTCCTAACGCACCACCATCGGCATCTGCGGCACTGTTTATTAGCTTGCCACGATTCTCGCGTGGTGTGCCATCCGCCTCGGCCTTGCGGCGGCTAACGGCAAAACCGGGAATGTCCAGATCGCTGGTCTTGCGCGTGTAAACATCGCCGTGGATAGCCAATGTGCCATTGCCTACATCCACGACAGCTGCGCCGTTGCGTGTGCTTTCGGCGCCGCCAAAGCGCGCTTCGGCACGACCGGTAATGCCTTCGAGTTTTTCTTTGGGAATACGATGGTCAATCGCATTGACCACGCCACCCATCGCGCTGCCACCATACAGCAAGGCTGCGGGGCCGCGCACTACGTCAATTTGCTCGATGATGAGCGGATCCACCATTACTGCATGGTCAAAACTTAAGCTGGAAGCATCCAGAATGCCCACGCCGTTTTGCATGATTTTCACGCGCTCGGCATCCAGACCACGAATGACGGGGCGGGACGCATTTGGCCCGAAACGTGTGGCAGAAACACCCGGCAAGCCGTTCAAAGTCTCACCCAGTGTACCTTCACGACGTAAGGTCAGTTCCTTGCCACTTAACACGGAAACCGGTACCACCAACTCATCGGAACTTACGCCTAGCGGGTTGCCAGTAACAGATACACTATCCACCTGGATATTAGCGGGTTCTTCCGCCAGTGCGCCCTGCGCGAGCAGTACGCTTATGCCCAAAGCGATGGGCTTTATTCTATTCAACATGATATTTACCTCAAAAAATAGCAGATAACCGGCATAGTGCGCCGGGGATAAAGTCGCTAGATGATTGAGGTGCTAGGCGGCGCGCGGGCGCTGTAAGGAGAGCTGAGAACGCTGGCCAGATGCGCGATATGCTCAGTAGAAAGCACATGCTGTGCGGCCTGCGGGATGATTTGGAAATCATTGCCTAAAACACCATGTGCACCTTGTGCATAGGCGATACACTGTTCGCATTGTTCGGAAGTGGTGTTTTTGTCGGTCTGGGAGTGTTTCTGCGGGTGTGTTACATGGCTGATCTCGTGCGTGACCACGCCCATTTGCACGCATGCAAATAACAGAACCAGACAGAAATGAACCCAGAAACGGCGCAACATGCCGATTATCTTAACACTTCAAGCTTCAATGGCAAAGGCTTGCCTAGCCACCTTGCCAATTCGGTGTGTGCTTGCAACTCATTGTGCTGCACAGGGTGAATCAGTACAGACAAGCCTTGGCGCAAGGTGTCGATGGTTTGGATAGCATCTTCAAGATTGGCAACCGGAATGTGAATCTCGAACATCGGCAATGTATGTGGGCCAATGGGCATGGGAATTAAGCGGCCTACATAAGTCAACTGCGGAATGGCACGTATAATGTCTTCCTGTGCTTTAGCTGCCAGTTCGGTTTGCTCCAAAGTGAAATAGATATGGGCGTGATAAGGGCGCATGATGTTTGTGACTACAGATAAAAAGCCGAGTGAAATCACTCGGCTTTTTATTTAATCACCTTGCTGATTAAGCTGCAAAGTTGGCGGCAGCAAAATCCCAGTTAGCCAAGCTGTTCAGGAAGGTTTCCACAAATTTTGGGCGTGCGTTGCGGTAGTCGATATAGTAGGCGTGCTCCCATACGTCCACGGTCAGCAAGGCTTTGTCGCCAGTAGTGAGCGGTGTGCCGGCCGGGCCCATGTTGACGATGTCCACGCTGCCGTCGGCTTTTTTCACCAGCCATGTCCAGCCGGAGCCGAAGTTGCCGACAGCGGATTTGGTAAAGGCTTCTTTAAACGCATCGAAGTTGCCCCATTTTTTGTTGATGGCATCTGCCAGCACGCCGGTTGGTGCGCCGCCGCCATTGGGTTTCATGCAGTTCCAGAAGAAGGTGTGGTTCCACACTTGCGCGGAGTTATTGTAGATGCCGCCAGAGGATTTCTTGATGATGTCTTCTAGGCTGGCGTTTTCGAATTCTGTACCTTTGATCAGGTTATTCAGGTTGGTCACATAGGCTTGATGGTGCTTGCCGTAATGGTATTCAAAGGTTTCTTCGGACATATGCGGCGCCAAGGCGTTTTTGGCATAGGGTAGTGCAGGTAAAGTGTGTTCCATGATGGTTCCTTTTATTCGTAATTAAAATTCAGCAGTTCATTTTGCCATATTCTACGGGAGATAAAAACCTTGTATGGCTTAGGGGTTTATTTTTTTCTGGCGCGTGGATGTGCGGCGTCGTATACCTTGGTAAGATGTTGGTAGTCCAAATGCGTGTACACTTGTGTGGTGCTGACATTGGTGTGGCCCAGCATTTCCTGCACGGCACGCAGATCACCGCTGGATTGCAGCACATGGCTGGCAAAGCTGTGGCGCAGCATATGCGGGTGCACGGACGAGTTGATGCCTTGCTTGATGGCCCAATCTTTGAGCCGGTATTGCACGGTGCGGTTGTTGATGCGCTTGCCTTGTTTGCTGATGAACACGGCTTTTTCGCCCTGATTTGCGCCGAGCAGATTTGACCGGGCTGGAAGCCATATCCTGATTGCCTCTGCGGCATGGCTGCCCAAAGGTACGATGCGTGTCTTGTTGCCTTTGCCTGTGACGGTCACGGTGCCTTCGCCAAAATCCAGTGCATCCATGTTCAGGTTGACCAGTTCACTCAAACGCAGGCCGGAGGAATAGAACAGTTCGAGCATCGCATGGTCGCGCAGGCCCAGCGTGCTCTCGTCATCAATGTCTACCAATTTAGTGGTTTGTTCGATAGAGAGTGTTTTGGGTAAAGTGCGGGGTGATTTTGGTGCGCGTAAGCCAATAACCGGGTTTTGTGTGTAGCCTTGGCGTTGTACCAGAAATTCAAAGAAGCCACGCCAGCTGGATAGCATGCGGGCGATACTTTTGCCACTTAAACCTTTGCCATGCAGGCTGGCGATGTGGCGCCGGATATGGATATTAGTGAGTTGGTTAAGCGCTAGCGCGCCACGTAGTTGCTCAAGCTGTGCGATATCCCGTGCGTAATTTTTGCGGGTATGGGTACTCAGCCCACGCTCGTAACTTAAAAAATCGAGGTAGGCTTGAACAATATCCACGGGATTATTCGCTGATGGAGTTTAGGTGACGCGAGAGTGCAGCACCGATATGGTCGCCAAGTTTCTGCAGGAAATCAGTCCCCATGCCAACATAAAAACGTTCGGTATTATCACTGGATACTGCCAAGAAGCCGAATACTTGATTATGCGTGCGTAAAGGAAATACGGCCAGAGAGGCTGCAGGCTCAAGAAACCAGTCATCAATGTCAATGCTAGGGATGCCGCCACAATAGACATTGTGGATTTCCATCACCCAATCTTTACGTGCTTCTGGTATAGGACTGAACACTAGGCTTTGCTGATCCGCAGGATCTGATGGAGCCGTCCAGATACGCAGATAAGTGTCTGTGATGTTGAACTCTTCAGGCAAATAGTGGCTGATCAATTGCTCAACCGCGTCGAAATTTTTGGCCTGCTGCAGCAATACACTGAATGCATGGATTTTGCCGGCGATTTTATCGTTCTCCTGCGCGTTCAATACCAGCTCGGCAAAGCGTTCTTCCAGCGCGTTAATCTTGTCACGTTGTGCCAGTTGCTGACGCTCAGCCAAAGAGATTGTGCCGTTGCCATGGGGACTGGGCAGGTGGATGTCTGCGAGAAAAGAGGCATTTTCCTCGAAAAATTCCGGATGGTTTTTTAAATAATTCTTAATTTCTTCTTGCATCTTAAACCTCGATTTCCCCTTCAAAAACGATCTCTGCTGGCCCGGTCATCATCACAGGTTTATCGCCTCCCGTCCAGCTAATGTTCAAATCGCCGCCACGTGTGTGTACCAGCACCGGCGATTCTAGCTCACCTAGGCGAATCCCGCTGACCACCGCCGCACATGCACCGGTGCCACAGGCCAGCGTCTCGCCACTGCCGCGTTCATAGACGCGCAGCTTGATCTCATGCAGATTAAGTACTTGCATGAACCCTGCGTTGACGCGTTCTGGGAAACGCGCGTGCGATTCGATTTGCGGGCCGATGCCTTTGACATCGTAAGCGTCCACATTTTGTACCAAAGTAACCGCATGCGGGTTGCCCATCGAAGCAACGGCAATCTTGACAGATTGATTGTCCAGCGTTAGTAGGTATTGCAATGCCTCGGCTTCCGCCGCAAATGGGATTTGATTTGGCTGGAAGCGAGGTGCACCCATATTGACGGTCACAAGACCATCTTGCTGCAAGGCGAGGGTAATAATACCGCTTGCAGTTTCCACATCGATCTCATGCTTATTGGTTAGGCCTTTTTCTACCACGAATTTGACAAAGCAGCGTGCGCCATTGCCGCACTGTTGTACTTCGCCTCCATCTGCATTAAAAATTCGGTAACGGAAATCGGCGTTCGGGGCTTGTGATTTTTCCACCATCAGCAATTGGTCGCAGCCCACGCCAAAAAAGCGGTTGGCAATGTGTTTGATTTGTTCGGTAGTCAGTTGAATAGGCCGGGTGTAGGCGTCAATCACGACAAAGTCATTACCCGCACCTTGCATTTTGGTGAATTTCAATCGCATGTTCATGTTTCCTAAAGCAGAATTCTAGCAACTTTTGGGTTTTTAGGTGGTTTAAGTGTAGAATGCGCGTTCTGCATGAAACTGGCTTCAGCCTTTAGTCAGTTTCTTTTTTATAAATTACCATTCAAGGCGCAACATGAACGAATATCTTTTTACTTCTGAATCGGTGTCCGAAGGACATCCGGATAAACTCGCAGATCAAGTATCCGATAGCATCTTGGATGCGATCCTGGAACAAGATCCAACTGCGCGTGTAGCAGCGGAAACATTGGCCAATACTGGTCTGATTGTTTTGGCCGGAGAGATTACGACGACCGCGAACGTGGATTACATCAAGGTGGCGCGCGACGCCATCAAACGTATCGGCTATGACAATACAGAGTACGGCATTGACTACAAGGGTTGCGCCGTGCTGGTGGCCTATGACAAACAGTCCCCAGACATTGCACAAGGCGTGGACAATGCCAATGACGATCCGCTGGATCAAGGCGCAGGCGATCAAGGCCTGATGTTTGGTTATGCGGTGAACGAAACGCCACAATTGATGCCCTTGCCAATCTGGCTGAGCCATCGTTTGATGGAGCGCCAGGCACAGTTGCGTAAAGATGGCCGCCTGCCATGGCTGCGCCCGGACGCCAAAGCGCAGGTCACGGTGAAATATGTGGATGGCAAGCCCTACGCGTTGGATACTGTCTTGATTTCCACGCAGCATGCGCCGGAAATGACGCTGGAAGCGGTGCGCGAAGCGGTGATTGAAGAGATTATCAAACCCGTTTTGCCAAAAGAGCTGATCAAAGGTGATATCAAATATCTGGTCAACCCAACCGGGCGTTTTGTGATTGGTGGCCCGCAAGGCGATTGCGGCTTGACTGGCCGCAAGATCATTGTGGATACCTACGGAGGTGCAGCGCCACACGGCGGCGGTGCCTTCTCCGGCAAGGATCCTTCCAAGGTGGACCGCAGTGCGGCATATGCTGGTCGCTATGTAGCGAAGAACATCGTTGCGGCTGGCTTGGCAGACAAATGCATGGTACAGGTCAGCTATGCGATTGGGGTGGCGCGTCCGACATCCATCATGGTGCAAACCTACGGGACTGGAAAAATCTCGGACGAGAAATTGACTCAGTTAGTCAATGAGCATTTTGATTTGCGACCCAAAGGTATCGTCAAGATGCTTGATCTATTACGCCCAATTTATACGAAGACGGCGGCTTATGGTCACTTCGGTCGAGATGAGCCAGAGTTCACTTGGGAAGGTGTCGACAAGGCAGCGGCTCTGCGCGCTGCAGCCAGCCTGTAACCAAAACTTTAAAAGCATCAATCAGTAAAGGGGGGGTAATTACCCCCTTTTTCTTTTGCATCAATTGCCTATGTTTTTTAGCAAAATATAGAGAATATGTTGAAAACTATTTCAGTTCACCAAGTCCGCATGGGTATGTTCATCTATTCGCTGAAAGGCTCATGGATAGATCATCCATTTTGGAAGAAAGCTTTTAAGCTTGAGGATGAGGATGACTTGAACAAATTGCACTCCAGCGGAGTGAAAGAAGTCATTATCGATACTTCTAAGGGGCGGGATGTAGCTGCCGAGAAACCTATCGAGATCATCGAAGAGTCCCCTGAAGCAGGGCAGGATAACCTCGTAGTGGTAGTGCAGCAAATCAAGCGTACCTCCATCGATGAGGAGCGTGTGCATGCCAAGCGCATCATCGAGAACTCCAAAGAAGCTGTGGTTTCCATGTTCGATGATGTGCGAATGGGCAAGGCAATTGATGCAGAATCTGCTTCGCCATTAGTGGAGGAGATTTCGGCCTCATTGGATCGCAATGAAGGTGCGCTGATAAGCCTTGTACGGCTTAAAGCTTCGGATGACTACACCTACATGCATAGTGTGGCAGTGTGCGCATTGATGATTTCTCTGGCGCGGGAATTGGATTTGCCTGAGTCTGAGGTTCGTCGGGCAGGGATGGGCGGCTTGCTGCATGATATTGGCAAGGCCATGATTCCAATCGAAGTGCTGAACAAGCCGGGCGCGTTGACCGAGAAAGAATTTAATCTGGTTAAGTTGCACCCAGAACAAGGCTACGCATTGTTGAAGCAAGGTAGTGTCACGGATGAAGTGGCGCTGGATATCTGCCTGCATCACCACGAGAAAATAGATGGTACCGGTTATCCTTTCAAGCTTAACGGTAGCCAGATTAGCTTGTTTGCAAAAATGGGCGCTGTTTGCGATGTATATGACGCTGTTACTTCCAATCGCCCTTATAAGCCCGGTTGGGAACCTGGAGTCTCATTGCAGCGGATGGCGCAGTGGGAAAGCCATTTCGATCAAAAGGTGTTTCAGGCATTTGTGAAATGTGTAGGTATCTACCCTGTAGGTTCAGTTGTATTACTCAAGTCCGGACGGTTGGCCTTGGTGATTGATCAAAGTGCCAAGAATTTGCTAACCCCCATTGTCAAGGTGTTCTTTTCCACTAAATCCAAAATCCGCATTCCGATGGATGTGCTGGACTTATCCAAGCCCGGTGTGAATGATCAGATCATTGGACATGAAAACCCAGAGAAGTGGGGGCTTTGTCATGTCAATGAGTTGTGGGATCAGAATGAGTTATGGGGGTAGCACAGTTTCATTATTTATAACTATTTGAATTTTTACAATTTTATTTATTCATTTTGTTATTCATAGTACAATTAACCTGTATCCCGAGGAACGCTGCAAGAGATCTCTCCTAGGCTCGGAACATGTTTAA
>OEOE01000124.1_pt1 | contig 11856 bp, 8 predicted proteins | sample 1539681 | NCBI WGS metagenome assembly OEOE01 (sample SAMEA3611561, study PRJEB22512) | activated sludge metagenome | biome: Urban; feature: Wastewater Treatment Plant; material: Activated Sludge | place: Slovenia | collected 2012-09-24
TCTCGATGAACGCACAGGAATTTCTTACTTTCGTCTTGGGTGATGAGTCCTATGGCTGTCTCTTATACACATCTAAGCTGCCAGCGTTGGTGGAGCGTACAGGGAATGGCAAACGTGGCGAAGGCTCAATCACCGCTTTCTACACTGTTCTGACCGAAGGCGATGACCAGCAGGATCCGATAGCCGATGCGGCGCGGGCGATTCTGGATGGACATATCGTGTTGAGCCGTAGCTTGGCGGAAAGCGGGCATTATCCCGCGATTGATATTGAACAATCCATCAGCCGCGCCATGCATAACATCACCAGCCCGGAGCATCTGAAACTTTCGCTCAAACTCAAACAACTGAATGCGAGATACACCCGAAGCATTGATTTGATTAATGTGGGAGCATACGAGGCCGGCAGTGACGAGTTGCTGGATGAAGCGATTGCCAAGCATGATCAAATAAAAGCGTTCTTGCAGCAGGATATCCAGGAACGCGCGGATGTGATGCAAAGCATCCAGCAGTTGGCCGGAGTTTTATATAGTTAGGATTAGGTTGAATGGCGTCTTCTCATGCATTGGCCACATTGATGGAGTTGGTGGAAAGGGAATTGGAACAGGCGGCAGAACGTCTTGGGCATGCTAATCGGACATTGATGGAAGCTGAGGAGAAAGGCGGAATGCTCTACGGCTACCGTCAGGACTACGTTGACAACTTTGCCACGATGGCAGGAAAAGGACTTCCCAAAGAGGCTTATGGCAACTACCAGAATTTTCTTGGTAAGCTGGAGCAGGCAATCCAGGGCCAGCAGGAAGTGATTGTGAATGCGCGCTATCAGGTTGAGAAAGAACGTGAGCTTTGGCAAGAAGTACAGCGCAAAAAACTCTCCTATGAGGTACTGATCAAGCGGCAGGAAAAGAAAGCGCACCAGCAAGCACAACGTAAAGACCAGAAGATGATGGACGAATATGCGTTGCGCGCCAAGCACAAGAAACATGGATGATAAAGGATTGAACAATATGCAGAATTTCCCATTTTTGGTGACACAGAATACTCCAGGCCATCACAAGGCTACTATCGCTGTCGAGCAAAAGAGTGTCGAGCCAGTGACTCCGTTCAAGCAAGTGTTGTCACAGCAGGTAAAGCGAGAACTTACCAAGGACAAGGTGTCTGGTCGGGATAAAACACCACACAAACCATCATCTGCACAATCACAAGCTGAGCCTAAACAGGTTAAGTCATCCAAAGATGCAGAGGATAAAAATACGGGCAATGCTGCGCCTGCGGAAAATAAAGAAATATTGGCCAAATGGCAGCACAAGGCTGCAAAATCGACAAAGCATCAGGATGATGCTGGCATTATTGCGGCAGAATTCGCGCCAATCGATCAGGCTGCCAATATGATTGCAATACAGGCTCCACAAGCAGTGAGGGTACAGGCGCAAAGCAGTGTGCTACTACCTGATACCGTACCTGTAGAAACAATGCTCTCGACGGAAAGCGGCCCAGATGTCTTTAAGCCGATGGATCCAAATATGGTATCAGACAATACGACGCCAAATTCTGCAGTGACAGGATCACAGCCTAAGGTCTACGATAAGCAGGTGCTGGGGAGTGACCAGGGGATTAAGGTGAATGCTTATCATCAATCCCCAGAACAACTTCAGTCCTTTTCGGCGCATTTGTCAGAGAGCAAAAATCGGTTGGGTAGTGACCTGACAAATTTGTTGGAACAAGTGAATACAGGTATGCGCGTGCAGGAGCCAGCTATGATGGCAGCTCTGGCGCCGCTTCAGGCACAGCAGGCTGTAGAGGTCAGCAGGTTACCTGGCAGCTCGAATCTTATTGAAGTTTATCCGGGAAAACCAGGCTGGGACCAGGCCATCAGCCAGAAAGTGGTATGGATGGTTGGTGCCGCCGAGCAGTCTGCGACTCTAACGCTCAATCCACCGGAACTAGGCCCCTTGCAGGTGGTGATTAGCGTCAATAACGAAAAGGCAGATACGACCTTCATCTCTGAAAATCCTGATGTTCGCAAGGCGCTGGAGGATGGAATTCCGGCACTACGCGACTTGATGAGCGAGGCAGGGGTGCAACTGGGGCAGGCTAATGTGAGTACAGGCAGGCAACAAGAGGCCTTTCAGCAGTCACGGGGGGAGCGCAACTTAGTTAACTCAACCTCCGGCGCGGTCTCGCAGGATAGCGGCAATTCTCAGACAGATCGTGTCATTAAACGCGTTCAAAACGGTTTGGTAGATACTTTCGCCTAATCCATTCATATCGGATTATCGCCAATTCTTGAATTTTCCTGAAATGTAGGACTAACTCCTACAAGATCTGGGAATTGGCGGTTTTCCTCACGTTTGTTTCATCATTTCTTCTCAAAATAATCCAGTAAATTAGCTACATGGAATCACAGGTTAAATCCGGTGATTAATCAATAGGATTCTTTGAATGGGGAATAACATAATGGTTAATATGACTATGGATGACATTATCAATAGCGAAATGGTAGCAAAAGAACTGATGATGATTGCTGCCAATCTGAACAAACTGACAAAAGATTTCAATGAAGCCGAATTCAAATGTCACAAATTGCGCCAATTTCGTCAGGAATATGTAGACCGTTTCAATGAAGAAATGAAACTTTTCATAGATGAAGACGCGCAACGCGGATTCAAGAGCTTTTTTGCAAGACTGGATGTGGTGATTTATGAGCAGCAAGAGATTGTGGAAAGCCTGAGGCGCCAGATCAAGCTGCAACGACAGCTTTGGCAGGAATGCAAGCAAAAAGAGATTTCAGCGGAGTTGTTGGCAGAACAGCCGGAAAAGTTTGCATTGTCTGCGTGACTGGTAAAGCAGGAAGGGACGATCAACGTTAATTAGACAGGTTTTCCCACTCTATTCCTGCCTTTGGGTTGGACGGCTTTCTTTAATAATTGAGCTTATCCAAAAGAACTTTTGCGTGCAAGAAGGGTTAACAATTGGCATCTAGAACAATACCGGTCGCAGAACTCAGAGGCCTGCTAGCGGCTGTTTCAGAGCATGGCAAGCAGCATCTCATAGAGGTGGAAGCCGATTTGATGCAGACCATTTTTTTGCTTACCGAGGCAATAGAAAACCTTGGCAATAATTTCATAAAAATACATGAAGCGGTTACGGCGCAGCAATCTGAAATCGACCAGCTACTGCAGGCGGCCAAACTTTCCGCAGATCGTTTCCAAAACATCATGCAAGCAAGAGAAAAGGTTGCCAGTCATGTGGATGCGGCAGTTACGAGCCTGCAGTTCCAGGATATGACTAACCAACTTATTACGCGGACCATTCATCGCATCAATGGATTGCAGGATTCGCTGACCGCCTTGGCCATACATGGGGAAGAGATGGATCCCCAGCATGAGCATGAAGAGATTGCACATCTGCTAGATGCGATGAGTGCGAGCCTCACGGCACGCAATGATGTCATGAAGCATACCTTGCGCAAATCGGTGGCGCAAAAAAGTATGAATTCAGGTGAAGTAGAGTTGTTTTAGCTGGCGCATTAGGTACAGACTATTTATTTAAAAGAGCGAGACAAAAAGATGGCAAAAACAATTTTGGCGGTAGATGACTCGGGGTCGTTAAGACAAATGGTCGCTTTCAGCCTGAAAGCGGCTGGGTATGACGTGGTGTCGGCGGTGGATGGTCAGGACGGCTTGAACAAGGCCAAGGAAAAGACCGTGGATCTGGTGCTGACAGACCAGAACATGCCGATCATGGATGGCTTGACTCTAATCAAGAACCTGCGCTCGCTGGCCAGTTACCAGAAAGTTCCTATCCTGATGCTGACTACGGAATCCAGCGATGAGATGAAGGCCAAAGGGCGGGCCGCAGGTGCCAATGGTTGGCTGGTCAAGCCTTTTGATCCCAAAAGGCTCATCGAGGTTGTACAAAAAGTGATCGGCTGATAAGCCATTTTTAATATAGCTAAACAAATAATCTAAGCAGTGACGGAGCACAACAATGTCAGTGGATATGAGCCAATTTTATGAAGTCTTCTTCGATGAATCAGAAGAGCTTCTGGCAGAAGCCGAGCGCTTATTGTTGCAGCTGGATATCGATAATCCGGATGTGGAAGACCTGAATGCCATCTTTCGCGCCGCCCATTCTATCAAAGGTGGTGCAGCTACTTTTGGTTTTATGGATATGGCAGAGATCACCCATGTGCTGGAGAATCTGCTGGACAAGATTCGCAAGCACGAGATGGCACTGACGGGCGATCATGTGGACGCCTTCCTGGCGGCAAAAGATGTGCTGAAAATGGAACTGGATGGCCATCGTCTGGATGCAGAAGTAGATCAGGAGCAAGTGGCTGAAGTGAAGATGATACTGAGTTCACTCGCTAATGCAGGTGGTGTTGCAATCAAACCTGCGCCAAATGTTAGTACTTCTTCCCCGTCGCCAGATTCAGTTGCAAGCGTTGCGCCTGACCCTGAACCGGTGGGCACGGTAACTTCCCAGCCTGAGGCAGGTGCCGATGACATCAAGACTTTCAACATTGCTTTGCCTGAATTATCTGATAAAGACATAAGCAACCTGAAGGATGAGCTTGGGCTATTGGGCGAGGCGATACAAGGAAAACAGTATAATGGTCGTGCGCAGTTTACGCTGATTACCGACTCTACCGAAGCTGATATTGTCTCTATCTGCTCATTTATTCTCGATCCTAAAGACTTGGTGATTACCATGAGCGTGGCTGCGGTGCAGCCGGCAGCCGCAGCACCACAGGTTTCGGCCAAAGTTGCTGTGCCTGTGCATGAAGAAGCTGGTTATGGGCTGTTTGAGGAAGAGGGTAAAGAAAAAGAAGAAGAAGGGTATGGTTTCTTTGCACCATTCATACCACACAAAGATGCAGTCCAAACAACTTTGATTGGCGATGATACGCCAGTATCGGTGGAAGCAAAGGCTGTGGCGGAAGGGGCGCCGCCTGTAACACAAGAGAAGGCTCAATCAGAACCGGAGAAAAAACCACAACCCAAACGGGATGCGGATAAAGCATCCGCTAATGCAGAAACTAGCTCCATCCGCGTAGGCGTGGAGAAGGTGGATCAGCTCATCAACCTGGTGGGTGAGCTGGTGATTACGCAGGCAATGATCGAGCAGCGAGTGAGTCGGCTGGACCCGATTGACAACGAGGCACTGATTAACAGCGTAAGCCAGTTGACACGTAATACCCGTGATTTGCAGGAGTCTGTGATGTCTATCCGCATGATGCCGATGGATTTTGTGTTCTCTCGCTTCCCGCGTATGGTGCGTGACTTGGCCGCCAAGCTGGGGAAAAAAGTAGAGCTGGTAACTGTAGGTGCCACGACCGAGCTGGATAAAGGTTTGATAGAACGTATTGTTGACCCGTTGACCCATCTGGTGCGCAATAGTGTGGATCACGGCGTCGAAATGCCGGAGAAACGCAAAGCTGCTGGCAAGTCAGAAGCAGGTTGCCTGACACTGTCTGCGGCGCATAAAGGCGGCAGCATTGTGATTGAAGTAACCGACGATGGTGCTGGTTTGAACCGTGACAAACTTCTTGCCAAGGCGCAAGCCAATGGGCTATCTGTCAGCGAAAACATGACTGACAGTGAGGTTTTCAACCTGATCTTTGCTCCAGGATTTTCCACTGCAGAGGTCGTGACCGATGTTTCTGGTCGTGGTGTGGGGATGGATGTGGTCAAGCGCAACATCACCTCGATGGGTGGCACGGTGGAAATCCGTTCTGCACTGGGTTTTGGTACAACGATTTCCATTTCGTTACCACTGACACTGGCTATCCTGGATGGCATGTCCGTATCTCTGGGCCAGAACATCTATGTGATCCCGCTAAACCTGATAGTCGAAACCATGCAGCCGAAGATGGAAGACATCAAGACTGTGACAAACGAGGGTTTGATGGTACATGTGCGCGGCGAATATCTGCCGATTATCCCGCTCTATGCCTTGTTCAAGCAGGATACCGAAATCATGCACCCTACCGAGGGCGTATTGCTGATCATTGAGGCAGAGGGTAAAAAGGCAGCCCTTTTCGTCGATGCGCTGGTCGGCCAGCAGCAAGTGGTCATCAAGAGCCTGGAAACCAATTTCAGGAAAATCCAGGGTGTTTCGGGGGCGACCATCATGGGCGATGGCTCGGTTGCATTGATCCTCGACGTGCCGACCGTCATCAAAATGGGACAAAACAATCTTAAAGAAGGAGTTTACCAATGAGTATCAACACTGAAGTGAGCGCAGAAAAGAGTGGCGCAGGCGTCTCGATGAACGCACAGGAATTTCTTACTTTCGTCTTGGGTGATGAGTCCTATGGTATCGATATCCTGAAAGTACAAGAGATTCGCGGTTACGATGCCGTCACCAAAATCGCCAATACGCCAGATTTCATCAAAGGCGTCGTCAATCTGCGAGGCTTGATTGTGCCTATTGTCGATTTGCGCATCAAATTCGGCTTGGGCAAGGTAGTGTATGACGAATTCACTGTCGTCATTATCCTGAATCTGGGTGGCAGAGTGGTCGGCATCGTGGTGGATGGCGTGTCCGATGTGATGAATCTGAACGACAACCAGATTCGCACCGTACCGGATATCGTGGCCAGCATTGATACGAAGTACATCACTGGCCTGGCAACTGTGGATGACAAGATGTTCATCCTGGTTGATATCGAGCAACTGATGAACAGCCAGGAAATGGAACTACTGGACAGCACCATTCATTAATTCTATAAAAACATCAAGGACATCAACATGTTTGCCAACGTCATCAATTACCTTTCAAGCAAGACTGCCCTTACTCGCCAGATGGTGGACGAGATCACCGAGTTTCGTACTTTGAAAAAAGAGATCAACAAGGCCCGTTGTGTAATGGAGTTCAGTGCGAATGGTTCGATCACGTTCGTGAACGAGAACACCCTAAAATCTCTCGGTTACTCGGAATCAGAGTTACTTAACGAGCATCATCGTATGCTTGTCGATCGCGAAGAGAGTGGCTCTTCCAAGTATGAGATTTTCTGGGAGAACCTCGCTGCCGGCATTACCCAGACCGGTCAGTTCAAACTCAAGGACAAAAAAGGTGCCGTTGTGTGGTTCCAGGGCTATTATGCCCCGGTCATTAATGCGGCCCATAAGCTGGTCAAAGTGGTGTGCTACTTCACGGATATCACTGCCGATAAAGCCAAGGCGCTGGTGCTGCAAGGCGGGGATGAAGCGCTCAATCAAACCTTCGGCATCATGGAATGCGACATGAGCGCCAACATCATCGGTTGTAACGAGCTTTTTATAAAACCGTTGGGCTACATCAAAGAAGAGGTTATTGGCAAGAACGTCAGCTATATCCTGCCATCGGGCGTGGCCGACAGTACAGAATACAGAGCTATGTGGCAAAAGCTCAATGCGGGCCAATCAGTGACAAGGGAAATCAAGCGTATCAGTAAAGACCGCAAGGAATATTGGTTCCAGTCGTCTTACGTGCCGGTGCATGATGACCATGGCAAGCCTTACAAAGTAGTGGTTTATTCATTTTGTATTACGGAACAGAAGCTCAGGAACGCGGATTTCGAAGGACAGCTAGCAGCCATCAACAAGACTCAGGGCGTGATTGAGTTTGACCTGACGGGGAAAATCTTTGCGGTGAATAAGAACTTTGCGGCGGTAACCGGTTACAGCGAAAACGAGATCGTGGGTAACCACCACAGCATGTTTGTGGAGCCGGCCTACAAATCCAGCCATGAATACAAAGCCTTCTGGGACAAGCTTGCACGTGGTGAAGCCGAAGGTGGCCAAGTTCATCGTATAGGCAAGGGCGGTAAGGAGATTTGGCTGCAAGCTACTTACAACCCGATCTTTGATATGAACGGCAAGCCTTATAAGGTAGTGAAATATGCTACTGACATCACAGCGGAAAAGCTCAAGAATGCCGATTTCGAAGGGCAGCTAGCAGCCATCAACAGCGTCCAGAGTGTGATTGAATTCACCATGGATGGCGCCGTTACGGCGGTGAACGAGATTTTTGCCAAGGCAACGGGTTACAGCGAAAAAGAAATTGTCGGCAACCATCACAGCATGTTTGTCGAGTTAGCCTACAAGACCAGCCACGAATACAAGGCATTCTGGGACAACCTGAGAAAAGGCGAGGCGCAAATAGGCCGGATCAAACGCATCGGCAAGGGTGGCAAGGAAATCTGGCTGAATGCCATTTACGCGCCGATCAAAGACCTGAACGGCAAGCCACTCAAAGTGGTGAAGTATGCAACTGACGCCACTGAGGAAGTCCAGGCGCAGCAGGCGCTTGCCAAAGCGGTAGAAGATACGCAAGAAGTGATTCAGCAGGCCCAATCCGGGGATCTTACGGACCGCGTCTCCTTGCAAGGCAAAACGGGTGCGATTGCACAGCTGTGCGACGGCATCAATGCGTTGATGGACAAATTCGCCGAGGTCGTGATTCAGGTAAAAGAAGCCGGTGAGACCATCAATACAGCAGCAGGCGAGATATCCACCGGCAACAATGATTTGTCCAGCCGCACCGAGCAACAGGCGTCCAGCCTGGAAGAAACCGCTTCCAGCATGGAGGAATTGGCTTCTACTGTGAAGCAGAACGCCGAGAACGCCAAACAGGCCAACCAGCTGGCGGCTGCGGCTTCTGGTGTTGCGGTCAAGGGCGGTGAGGTGGTTGCCAATGTGGTGACAACGATGAGCGAGATCAATGAAAGCTCACGCAAGATCGAGGACATCATCAGCGTCATCGATGGCATCGCCTTCCAAACCAACATCCTCGCCCTTAACGCTGCGGTGGAAGCTGCACGTGCGGGCGAACAAGGCCGCGGCTTTGCTGTGGTGGCGGGTGAGGTGCGCAACCTGGCGCAGCGCTCAGCCTCTGCTGCCAAGGAGATTAAAGAGTTGATTACTGATTCCGTCAGCAAGACCACCGAAGGTACCAAACTGGTGGAGGATGCGGGCAAGACCATGGAAGAGATTGTTTCTTCCGTACAGCGCGTTACGGATATCATGGGCGAGATCTCCGCTGCATCAAGCGAGCAGAGCGCAGGCATCAATCAGGTCAACGATGCCATCACCAGCATGGATGAAGTGACCCAGCAGAATGCTGCCTTGGTGGAAGAGGCAGCAGCAGCAGCAGAATCGCTGGTGGAACAGGCCGCCAGCCTGATGGATACCGTGAATGGCTTTGCTGTGCATGGCGGGGCAACAGAACGCCGCGCCTCGAATAGTCCGATGCGCCGGCCAGCCAGCCATGCACCTGTTGCATCAAGGCAGCAACCTTCACCTAAGCCTGCCAAACCAGCTTCTTTGAAGACAGGCACTGACGATGGTGATTGGGAGGAGTTTTAGCCTGCGTTGAATGCGTTTTGACTGGTTGGAAAAGGGCGCTAAGGGCGCCCTTTTTATTCGAGGGTTTTGTCATAAATCAAATAATAGTGGCTGGCAAAATGGTTACTTTTCCCACTATTCCAAAAGCAAGATTTAGCCAGTAATTTCTGCTTTCTTCGGGCAATTAAGAACCATTCACCAGGCGCAGAATAGTGCCGTAATAGCATTAGAGTATGCAGTATTTGCATGCGTTAGATGCGTGACCAAGCCCCAACAAAAAACATAGAACCCAAGGAAATTTTGCCATGAAAATAAATATGCCAGTGACGCAGCATGAAATCGAATTGACAGACGCGTCTTTGATCGTTTCCAAGACTGACTTGAAAGGGCGCATTACTTTTGTCAATCAGGATTTCTTGGACATCAGTGGATTTACGGTAGACGAGTTAGTGGGTACCAGTCACAACGTCGTGCGCCACCCCGACATGCCGCCAGAAGCCTTTGCAGACCTCTGGGGTACCGTCAAATCCGGCAGATCATGGATCGGCATTGTCAAGAACCGCTGTAAAAATGGCGATTTTTATTGGGTGGAAGCCTGTGTAACGCCTTTGAAGGAAGGCGGAGAGACTGTCGGTTATATTTCTGTACGCAAAAAAGCTACGCGCGCCCAGATCGAAGGCGCCATGCGGTTCCATAAGGCGCTGAAAGAAGGTCAAAGCCTGCCTGAAGCCATTGTGGCCAAGATAAGGAATTTCAGGCGCAATTTCAAACTGCGTGACAGGATCATTGCTATTTTTGCCACTATGGTCGTTGTTGCGGCGCTCACCGGATTTGTCGGCATCAGTGGGATGGATGCTTCAAACGGTCGCCTGGAAACCGTCTATAAGGACCGTGTCGTGCCGTTGCAGCAGCTGAAAGTAGTGGCCGATATGTATGCGGTGAATATCGTAGACACCTCACACAAAGTCCGTAATGGCAATATCACGTGGGAGCAAGGGGTGACCAACGTGGAGGATGCGCTACGTGAAGTAGATAAGCAATGGAAAGCCTATACCGCTACCTATTTGGTGCCGGAAGAGAAAAAACTGGTTACAGAGGCTGAACCCTTGTTTGCCAAAGCGAATGAGGCTACATCGACTTTGCAGCAAATTCTGCATGCCCGGGATGCAAAACGTCTTGCTAGTTTTACTGCCGAGGGTTTGTATCCTGCGATTGATCCTTTATCCGAAAAGATTAGCGCGCTGACCAGTTTGCAGTTGGAAGTGGCTGCCAAAGAATATACGTTAGCGATAGAACAATACAATGCCCGCCGGAATGCCAGCTTAATGATTATCCTGGCCGGCATGCTGATCACCGCTTTTCTGGGTTGGTCCATGTATCAGGCCATCATTCCTCGGGTACGCACCGCGATTCGTTACCTGCTCACTCGCTCCCAAGGGGATGAGCATGAGCCTGTGATCCGCACTGGTCATCGCGATGAATTGACCGAAGTGATGGATGCTTACCGTGCCTTGAGTACACGGATGGACTTTGACCACGCTGAGACGGTGAATGGAATAGAACGTATTAAATCTGCACTGGATGAATCTAATATTCCGGTGACAATTAGCAATGAACATAACAAGCTGATTTACATGAACAAAGCTGGTGTTGCGTTGTGGGAGGATATGCGAGAGAGTGTTGCCAAATATCACCCGAATTTTAGCGTGGGTGGAATGATAGGTACTGGGATAGGACGGTATCTGGAAAATGAGGCCGACAGGGAAATCTTTACGGGGAAACTGGAGTCCATGCGTAAGATGGATACCTCTATGGCAGGACGTCAGTTACGTTTGGTACTCAATCCGGTGTACGACAAAGATGGTAGGTATTTAGGACGAATGACGCAGTGGAATGACCGCACTGCCGAAATACTTGCAGAGCGTAAAGTGGCGCAGCTGATCGATGCGACTGTGGCAGGCAACCTTAACCAGCGGATTGATGCCAATGAGATGCCGGAAGGGTTTATCCGTGACATCAGTAACGGAATGAATCAATTGCTGGAAGCGGTGATCCAGCCACTTAACATGGCGGCAGAGTACGTGGACAAGCTTTCCAAGGGAGAGATCCCGGCAGAAATTTCTGAAACATATCACGGCGATTTCAATATCATCAAAGACAACCTGAACGCCTGCGGTGCCGCGATCAAATCGCTGGTGGCGGACGGCAACTTGTTGGCCAATGTGACAGAGGCCGGTAATTTGACCGTGCGTGCCGATGCCGGCAAGCATCTGGGTGAATACCGCAAAGTGATTGAAGGCTTGAATGCAACCTTGGACGCTGTTGTGCAGCCGCTCAATATGGCAGCAAACAGCGTGGAGAGTATTGCTCGTGGGGATATTCCAGAACAGATTACTGCGCATTACAACGGTGATTTCAACAATATCAAGGATAACCTCAACACTTGTATTGCCGCCATTAACGCGTTGGTGAAAGACGTTCAGGTATTATCTGATGCGGCGCATGACGGGAAGGTTTCTGTGAGGGC
>OEOE01000125.1_pt1 | contig 11813 bp, 13 predicted proteins | sample 1539681 | NCBI WGS metagenome assembly OEOE01 (sample SAMEA3611561, study PRJEB22512) | activated sludge metagenome | biome: Urban; feature: Wastewater Treatment Plant; material: Activated Sludge | place: Slovenia | collected 2012-09-24
AACAAAAATATACAAGCCCGTTTTTTATATTGGTGGCTTAGTAGCAATTATGAAAATATAAGAAATCTTGCTGGTGGCGATTTGCGTGACGGTTTAAATCTTGAGTTGCTAGGTAACATTCAATGTCCGCTATTACCCGTTGATGAGCAAACCGCCATTGCCACTTTTCTCGACCGTGAAACTGGCAAAATAGATGCATTGATATTAGAGCAAGAAACTTTGATTGCATTGCTTAAAGAAAAACGCCAAGCACTTATTTCACATGCTGTTACTAAAGGCCTCAACTCCAACGCCCCCATGAAAAATTCCGGCATTGAATGGCTAGGTGAAGTGCCCGCACATTGGGAGGTAAAGCGACTTCGATTTGTTGCCGAGTTAAATCCATCTAAAAGTGAGGTTGCTAAGCTTGATAAAGATACACAGGTGTCCTTTTTGCCAATGGAAGCAGTAGGCGACGATGGCTCCCTGAATTTGGATAGAACCCGATCAATTGGAGAAGTGGAAATTGGTTACACCTATTTTCGCGAAGGTGATGTAACGATAGCCAAAATCACGCCATGCTTTGAAAATGGTAAGGGTGCTGTAATGCGCGGATTGGTGGGCGGGATTGGGTTCGGCACAACAGAATTGATTGTTACGAGGCCATTCGAAACCGAAAGTACAGACGAGTATCTGCATTGGTTATTTGTTTCAACGCCATTCCGCAAACTTGGAGAGGCTGCAATGTATGGAGCTGGTGGGCAAAAAAGAATGCCTGACGATTTCGTCCGAAACTTCGCAGTTGCATTTCCAGATGTTAAAGAACAAACCACTATAGCCAACTTTCTTGACACAGAAACCGCCAAACTCAATGCACTCACCACAGAAGCCAATCAAGCCATTATCATACTCAAAGAACGTCGCAGTGCGCTGATTTCTGCAGCTGTCACAGGTCAAATTGACGTGCGGCATCTTGACGATAGCCAAGCGATACGCGATTATGCATTATGACTAGAATTGCCATCAGCTCCGACATGCTTCGCTGGGCGCGTGACCGCGCTCGGTTGGACGTGTTTGCGCTTGAGGCAAAGTTTCCCAAACTGGCAGCCTGGGAGGCAGGCAATGCGCAACCTACGCTTAAGCAGTTGGAAGATTATGCGCGTGCCACACATGCGCCTATTGGCTATTTTTTCTTGCCCCAGCCACCTGTAGAACAAGTGCCCATTCCTGATTTTCGCACCATGGCAAATCATGCAATTGCCAGCCCGAGCCCTAATTTGCTGGATACGATTTACGCGTGCCAAGAGCGACAGGCTTGGTATCGCGATTTTGTGCTGGTGAATGGTGAGCCTACTCTACCTTTTCTTGGTAAACTAAATACCGCTGTTCCCGCAGTACAAGCAGCAACGCAAATTCGCAGCGCATTAGGCTTTGATGTAGATGCAAGGCGTGATTGTCGTACATGGACTGAAGCTTTGCGCTTATTTATTGAGCAAGCTGAGCGGCTAGGTGTAATGGTAATGGTGAGTGGTGTAGTGCTTAATAATAATTACCGTCATCTTGATCCGCAGGAGTTTCGCGGCTTTGCGCTAGCGGATGATTATGCCCCCCTTGTATTTATCAATGGAGCGGATAGCAAAGCTGCGCAAATGTTTACGCTTGCCCATGAGTTGGCGCATTTATGGCTTGGACAATCTGCACTTTCTAATGTGAGTGCTAGTGAAATTTCTGATAACGCGATTGAAACTTGGTGCAATCAGGTGGCGGCTGAACTATTGGTACCTATGGCTGTGTTTGTCACTGAGCTTCAACAAAGTGAGGCGATTGCAGACACTTTATCTCGTCTCGCACGTCGCTTTAAGGTAAGCACACTCGTGATTTTGCGTAGATTGATGGATGCTGGAGCGTTGAATCGCGATGATTTTTTTAATGCTTACCAGCAAGAGTTAGATAGATTACGCGGTCTTGATGCGACTGGCTCTGGAGGTGGTGATTTTTATCGCACCACCGCAACGCGTGTGAGCAAGCGTTTTGCTCGCGCACTGGTAGAAAGCACCTTGGAAGGACGCACGTTGTATCGCGATGCCTTCCGCATGTTGGGCATTGCAAAAACCAGCACATTTAATGAATTCGGGCGCAGCCTGAACTTTGCTATCTAATGGCTTACCTACTCGACGCTAACATTTTCATTCAGGCTAAAAACCTGCAATATGGGTTTGATTTTTGCCCGGCTTTTTGGGAGTGGTTAGTCGTCACCCATGCAAATGAGCAGCTATTTAGTATTCAGCAGGTGGGTGATGAGTTGTTATCTGGCAGCGATGAACTATCAGATTGGGCTACAGCGCGTGGAAACGCATTCTTTTTACCACCTGATGCACAAGTGCTACCTGCTTTACCACGAGTTAGCTCATGGGCAACTGGACAGAATTACGACCCGGCAGCAGTTAATACGTTCTTGCAAGTAGCTGATTACTGGCTGGTGGCACATGCGCTTGCACATGGTCACACAATCGTGACACATGAAGTGCCATCTACCTCAACCAAAAGAATCAAAATCCCAAATGCCTGCATCGGGTTAGGTGTGCGGTTTATGTCGCCCTATCAGATGCTACGTCATGAACAAGCCAGATTTATTCTTGGCTCAATCCCAGAATAGTGCTTATGAGTCTGCACAAAGAAATCCATTTTGAAAATGATATTTGCACCTATTTAGCTACTCATGGTTGGTTGTATGCCGAAGGCGCTGCAATCGATTATGATCGTGTGCGTGCCTTATTCCCCCCTGATGTATTAGCTTGGGTCCAGGCGACACAGCCTAAAGCATGGGATTTGCTCAGTAAAAACCATGGTGCAGCGGCTGAAGCAGTGCTGTTAGACAGGCTCAGAAAGTCGTTAGATGACCACGGCACGTTACATGTAATGCGTCATGGCGTGGAGCTTTTAGGTTTGCGTCAGCCATTTCTGATGGCGCAATTTAGACCTGCGTTGGCAATGAATGCTGAGACCATGGCTTTATATGCCCAAAACCGTTTGCGCGTAGTTAGGCAGGTGCGTTATTCGGTGCATAACGAAAACTGTATTGATTTAGTGTTGTTTTTAAATGGTCTTCCCGTGGCCACCGTTGAGCTTAAAACTGACTTTACTCAAAGTATAGGCGACGCGATTGACCAGTATCGTTTTGACCGCCAACCCAAAGCTGCGGGACAAAGTTCTGCCGAGCCTTTGTTGAGCTTTCCGCGCGGAGCTTTGGTACATTTTGCAGTGAGCAATGTCGAAGTGCAAATGACAACCAAATTAGAAGGCGTGCAAACACGCTTTTTACCGTTTAATCAGGGTGATGATGGTGCGGCAGGCAATCCACCAAATCTAAATGGGCATCGCACAGCGTATTTGTGGGAGCAGATTTGGCAACGTGATAGCTGGCTAGAAATTATCGGACGTTATTTAGTCACCAAGCGTGACAGCAAAAAGCAAATTCAGAGTGTGATTTTTCCGCGCTTCCACCAACTGGATGCGACTCGCAAACTGGTGCAAGCTGTTCTTGCTGAGGGAGCGGGCGGTAAATATTTGATTCAACACTCTGCTGGCTCGGGTAAAACCAACTCAATCGCTTGGACAGCACATTTTTTAGCTGATTTGCATAACGATGTGCAACAGAAAATGTTTGACTCAGTATTGGTGGTCAGTGATCGTACGGTTCTGGATGCACAGCTGAAAGAGGCGATTTTTGATTTTCAGCGCACAACGGGTGTGGTTGCCACGATTACAAACGAGCGTGGCAGCAAAAGCAAAGAGTTGGCCGAGGCGTTAGCAGGCGGTAAAAAGATTGTAGTTTGTACTATTCAAACCTTTCCGTTTGCCTTGAGCGCGGTGCAAGAATTGGCAGCGACCGAAGGTAAACGTTTTGCGGTGATTGCCGATGAGGCGCATAGCTCGCAAACGGGTGAGTCCGCTTCTAAATTAAAGCAGTTACTTAGTGCAGAAGAGCTTGCCGCATTGGAGGACGGTGGTGAGGTCAGCACGGAGGATTTGCTGGCCTTGCAAATGCAAACACGTGCCAATGATAAAGGCATAACGTTTGTTGCTTTTACGGCGACACCCAAGGCGAAAACTTTGGAGTTATTTGGTCGCTTGCCAAATCCTGATTTGCCTGCGAGCGAACATAATAAACCTGAACCATTTCATGTGTACTCTATGCGTCAGGCCATTGAAGAAGGATTCATTTTGGATGTGCTTAAAAACTACACGCCATACAATTTGGCGTTTAAGTTAGCGCATGAAGGTAAGGAATGGACGGAGCAAGAGGTGGAACGCAGTGAGGCCATGAAAGGCGTTATGCGTTGGGTGCGTTTGCATCCATATAACATCTCGCAAAAAGTGCAAGTGGTGGTTGAGCATTATCTTGAAAATGTAGCGCCCTTGTTAGCTGGCAAAGCCAAAGCGATGGTAGTTGTGGGTAGCCGATTAGAAGCAGTGCGTTGGAAGTTTGCCATTGAAAAGTACATTCAATCACAAGGCTATAAAATCGGTACTTTGGTTGCTTTTTCAGGCGAGGTGAATGATAAAGAATCAGGCGATACAGGTCTGACAGAAAATAGCATGCCGCTCAATCCTAATTTACGTGGGCGCGATATGCGCGAAGCGTTTAACACCAACGAATACCAAATACTATTGGTGGCAAATAAGTTTCAAACTGGGTTTGACCAACCACTACTGTGCGGTATGTATGTTGACAAACGCTTGGCAGGTATTCAGGCTGTGCAAACGCTATCTCGGCTGAATCGTGCACATCCTAACAAGGACACAACTTACATTCTTGATTTTGTAAACGATCCCGCAGAAGTTCTATCCGCTTTCAAAACTTATTACAAAACTGCCGAGTTAGCCGGTGTGACTGACCCTTATTTGGTTTTAGATTTGCGTACCAAGCTTGATGCCACTGGTTATTACGATGACAACGAGGTAGACCGGGTAGTCGCAGTTGAAATGAATCCTAAAGCGCAACAATATGAATTAATAGCTGCGCTAGAGCCAGTGGCAGACAGATTGCTGAAACGATTTAAGGCAGCAAATGAAGCTTTAGCATCTGCGGCATCAGTGAAAGATACCAAAGCCGAGACAGATGCCCAAAACGAATTGCAGGCTTTGATATTGTTTAAGCGTAATCTGGGTGCCTTTATCAGAGTGTATACATTTTTGTCGCAAATATTTGATTATGCCAACGCTGATATTGAAAAAAGAGCGATTTTCTTTAAACGTTTACTGCCATTACTGGAGTTTGGTCGAGAGCGAGAAGGTGTTGATTTGTCGCAAGTGTCATTAACTCACCATAAGCTCAAAAATCAAGGTAAACGTGATTTGCCCTTAGGTGTAGGACAAGGTGAGCCACTACAACCTTATGGTGAAATTGGTGGTGCTGAGGTTCGCGAAAAAGAAAAAGTATTGTTAGCTGAGATTATCGAAAAAGTGAATGAACTTTTTCAGGGTGAGCTATCAGATGACGACAAGTTAGTGTACGTAAATAATGTCTTAAAAGGTAAGTTGATGGAGTCTGAAACACTACGTCAACAAGCACAGAACAGTACAAAACAACAGTTCTCTGACTCTCCTGATTTGGCCAATGAAATTTTAAATGCGATTATGGATGCACTATCTGCCCATACTACAATGAGTAAGCAAGCATTAGATTCTGAGAAGGTTCAGCGAGGCTTGAAAGATGTACTACTGGGGCCTGCAAATTTATATGAATCACTAAGAGAGTTGAGTGAGACTTAAAATGGTTCAAAGGAGTCTACTATTTTAGTGGTAATTGAACGTGACTTTCAGGAAGCTACTCTATTTTGAGCGCGCGCGATTTATTTGATTAACTATGGATATGTAGCATATATAACTTTGACAGTATCAAAGCAGTCGTCACTTTTAATTTGGTCGCTGGAGTATATTTTTCGCCCGTTGGCTAATTCATAAATTTCCAGTCCAAGGCGATTATGTTTGATTTCTCCTAAGCTAATTCTTGCAATTGAGTCCATTTGCCATGAACTTGTACCGTTAATATCTGGTGGGGATACTAAATACAGAGATTTGATTGAAACTTCTGAGTTGTTAAGTAAGTCTGTTATTTGTGACAGCCTAGAAAGCAAATATGTTGATGTTGCAGCGAACTCTCCCTCTGTCACTATACAGTCAGCATAGAACCAGAAGGTGTTTACCATTAACTCCGCATAACTCCACAAACTTTCTCCAGTTCCATTCCAGTGGATAGGTAATTTTGCACTGTCAAAAGTCTGAAACATAATTTTCCTGCAAGGTAAAAAATGAACACTATAGATTGTAGTCCTATAGTATTAGTTTTGGCTAGATGGAGGTCTGAATATAAGGACCTTCTATGGATATTAAAGAGGCGTTTGCCAAAGCTTTAAAGCAAGCAAGGATTTCAAAGCAGTTAACGCAGGAAGATTTTTCGAATGTTTCTAGCCGAACCTATATTAGCAGTCTTGAGAGAGGGTTGAAGAATCCGACGCTGGATAAAATTAATGATTTGGCCAGCGTAATAGGAATTCATCCATTAACATTAATTAGTCTTGCGTATATGGCAGATGATAACAAGCTAAATACTATAGATTTATTTAAGTTAGTAACTAACGAAATTGACCAAATTCAATCTGCCTGAAAACTCAATTAGTTGAAATTTCTAAAAATGAGCATTCGTATTTGGTGATTGTTTTCCAACTTTTGATTAAATGTAACTCTTACGTTTGTAATGGAGGGTAAATAATGGACCTAATAGCGTGGCAAACAAGAAGTTACATGCTAAGAGCGCAACATAAAGCTGAATTCGCGCCATCATTTGAACGGGAACATTTATTGGCTTAAAAACTACTTCCTGAATATGGCAAAAACAGCAGGAAACAAGAAGAAATAACCATAAACTAGTATATTAACAATGGCTGGAACTATAGAGTCCGCGAGCCTTATTTTCATTTTTTTCTAAATTAATCTGGTTAACCGCATGTGGGCAGGCTGCAAGCACTGTTTGACATTTTTTTTCCGCTTTTTAAAGGTTACTAATGTCATATTTTCTATATAAAATTTAATTAGTTAATTTAGCCTTTCATACTCATGTGCTTGTGGATGGTTCTACTATAATTAACTTTCTATATGTAACAGATATTGCTTCTCGTACATGAATAAGCAATTCGCAAATTTCATTTGTAGTTAAGCGAACTTCGCGTCCTTCTTGCGCTAACTCTCTGGCTCGCTCCATATATTTGCGATCAACAACACCTAAGTTATGAGTTATTGGGTGTCTTTTCTCAAACGCCGACTTAAACTTTTCGGACACATTCCCCATTAGTGGATTTTTGCCAAACATCGAATAGAGTTCCTTCTGAGTTCTGTCGATATTTTGGAATGCATTTCCTAGCTTCTTGAATGACAACTCTATGTCTTCTGCTAAGTCGCCACGCGTAACCATGACGCGTCTAACGATAGCACGCATGGCGGCCTCAAAAATAGAAACAGCGTCTTCTAAGCAATTTTCTAGATCTTTTGCGGCGACACGTTTCCCAAGTAGAGTTTGTCGTCTTTCGACATCATCCAACATTAACCGTGTTACCGCTAATTCTGCTTCAATATGTGTCAGGAAAATATCCTCCCCACAATCAGCACACCAAGTAGCCAATCCAAAAACAGTTTGGTCTAATGTGCAATGTGGGCAAATTACATCTCGTCGCACCTCCTCCTCGAATGGGCGATGCACACTTGGCAAAGAACCAGGCTTATAGGATATTTCCATTGACAGGAACTCACCCCCAAGTTTCTTTTTTCCAGAAGCGCCTAGTCCCAAAGCATCTCGAACCATGTTATTAATTCCCTTGTGTGCCTCTATTAATGCCATGTCTTTTGCATAACGGATTTGTTCTTGCGTAGAAAAATCGTTTGGTTCAGCTTCATGTCTACAGTATGGGCAATATGCTTCGCTCTGACCGCTTGTAACCCCTGTTCCTGGTGTGACTTTGAAAAATCCAGGTGAGCATACTGAACTAGGACATTCTCTTGCTATACGGCCATCCTCATCGGCGGGAATAGAAATAGTCATTCTGTATTGATCATCACCAAGGTCTTGAATTTGGTGCTCACCGCCTTCTTTAAACACTCCCATGTTTCTATCCTAAATATAGGTTTGAGATTAGACAAAAATCTATACATCAATTGTATGAGTCCAATTTGGAACTCCACTTCGTGCCAAATAGTCAACAAGTGATTTAGTACCGTAGAACCGAAGCCTACCATTATCAATGTAGGCGAGCGCTGATTGTTCTACCTTTAAACCTGATACTCGCGCCTTAGCAGTCAGTTGTGTTAAGAGCGTAGCATTGCCCGAATCACCTGAGCTTGATTTAGCGTCAAAAACCGCAAAATCTATCCATCCCCCAGAAGTAGAACGCTCCCTAAGATGAGCAAGATTAATCTTCATAATTTTCCTTTGATAATTACCAAACGACAACAAAAAAGTCCTACTTCGAGGTCGTCAACAATAAGCGCTGAGATATCTTAACCTTTTGGTGGAAATGGATCATTTCCATAGCTATTGCGCTCACGAATTTGGCCATTCGCCCCATGTATGAGTAGTTCAGATTGCTGATTTTGAGCAATCTCTTTGGCCCGCTGAATCGCCTCTTGCTGTGTTGAATATACTGCGGTTGCTTTGGAATTCCCTTCGCCTACAACCGCCCATTGATTATCGTGTGGAACTACGTGTTGATTTTTAGACAATCTTATTCTCCTTAATTTATGGAATTTTAAATTTTTATCCGCAGCTAGGCAGAGAAAGTAAGTTATCGTTCCAATACCCATCTGCATATGTACGTAAATATGGCGCATGATTTTGTGGCTTTACAACACCTACTTCAGCCCGCTTACCGGTTTTGGGATCCAATACATAAAAAGTATTGGTTTTAGCGTCAATACTTTTTACGACATCCGCAACGGGCCATTTCCAATTGCCATTTGGATTTCCAACATGTGTAATATGCTCATGATTACCATTTTGCGGTTTTGTAATGCATGTAATTCTTACATCAGCCATAATATTCTCCTTGGCGTTAAAGTTAAAAGATACAATTAAGCATCATGAATTCAGTGGCTCTAAACCCACAACCTTGCAGACAACACTTAAAAAATATTTTTATATTTGTCTGAAAATTAAAAAACAATAGCCTTTAACAACTATGGAGGGCAATCTTGATAAGAGCAGAAAAAGCATATGATGTTTTATCTGTAAGTGATATCACGGAGCGCATTGATTCCTTATCAGATGTTGAATGGATGAAACTTGGTAAATCGGCAGAGTATTTGTGCTGGGGGTTAGCTATCGAATGGCAAGACCTCTTAAATACAGCTATTTGTAAGATTCTCGAAGGTAAACGTAAATGTCCAAGAGGTCTCCCAACGGTAGTGTTTTTATATGGCGTTATGCAGAGTTTAGTTTCTGCCTATCTAAAAAAGCGTAAACGTGACCCGTTGGCAAAATCAGTAGACATAATAGTTGAAGACAATCTACTGGAAGATATCGACCTAAAGCCTAATGTTGATACACCGGAAGAAATATTAATTGCAAATCAGACCATTAAGCAAATTGAGCAAGCATTGAGTGGTGATGAAACGATGGAAATGGTATTTATGGCACAAATGGATGGCTATAGTCCTAATGAAATTCAAGATTTGGTCGGATTAAGCGAAGTTAAATATGCAAGCACATTGAGGGCTATTCGGCGAAGACTAAATAAATTGGATATAGAGAGGTCAGGAATATGACAACGAAATCCAAAGATCCGCGCGAGCAATTAAGTTCAGTTGCTCAATTACTCGTTCAAGATTTACTCAATACTCCTGATGAGGAGCTATTGAAGGAAGCCGGAGAAGATACTTCCTTAATTATTGCCGGAACAAAAGCAAAAGAAAGTTATCAGAAAGCAATCCAATCCATCGGTGCAAAAAGACTTGAAATCGCTAGAGCACAAATGGCAGAAGAAAAGACTAAATCGGAAGCGAAAATTGTCAGCATTAACGCGGCGCGAGCGCACAGAATCATCGCAAAATTGGCAGCAAATAATGACTCTAATCTGACACTGGCAGCTCGAAAATTAGACAATATTAGCGATAATGAAGCGATAGAGTTGGTAAAAGAATTGATGGAGTTAGGTGCTCTAAAGGATGACGAACTCTGATCTCTAGTAAAAGTTTTTCTAAAGCCGAGCGAAGGTTATTAGAGCTTGGAATACATTCACCAGAGGCAATTGATTTAGAAGCGATTGCATGGGATGAAGGCGTTCGTGTGCAATACAAGGACTTGACTGGTTGTGAAGCGCGTTTGGTCGGATATAACAATCGTGCAATTGTCACCATTAGAGATCAATCAGATTCGAGAAGAAAAAGATTTTCCTTGGCTCATGAATTGGGACATTGGAATTTTCATCGAGGGCGCTCTTTTGAATGCCGAGTTGATGATTGGGTGGATGGCTATAGTAGCAAACCCGTTGAGGAGAGAGAAGCTGATACATACGCATCAGAGCTTCTAATGCCCAAATACATGTTTGATCCTTTAGCAAGAAAAATAAAACGACCTACCTTCGATGGTGTTAAAGAACTTGCCGATAAATTCAACACCAGCATCACAGCTACTGCTATTAGACTAGTCAATATTAATGTCTGGCCGCTAGTGTTGGTTTGTCATTCAAAATCAGGGCGTGTTTGGTTCAATCGCTCAAAAGATGTTCCTGAAAGATGGTTTCCCCAAAAGCAACTTAGCCAAGACTCAATGGCATTCGACCTAGTATTTGGAAATGAGGAACGAGTACGAGCACAAAAGGCTACTGCCGATACATGGTTTGATAATCAAGAAGCTGAACGTTATGAAATTATCGAAGATGCAATGCGTATTTCAAACAATCAGGTACTAAGTCTATTATGGTTAGAGAATTATGATATGCTAACAGATGTTAGTAAGTCTCGTTTTTACCGATAATAAATATTGGGCACACGTATTTGATGATTGATTTTCTAGCTTGATGATTAAAATTAAAGGTGTGTCATGACTAATATCACTTCTATTGAAGCGGAATATACTTCATGGTTAACAGGCCTTAAACAGCGCGTCCACGAAGCACAAACTAGAGCCGTAGTTGCAGTTAATTCCCAGCTAGTGATGCTGTATTGGGAGATAGGGCATGACATCTTAGAGCGCCAAGAGAAGCATAAATGGGGTTCTAAGATTGTTGATCAATTATCCAAAGATTTAAAGCGTGAGTTCCCAGAAATGACTGGATTCTCGCCACGAAACTTGAAATATATGCGTGCATTTGCTGAAGCGTGGCCCAGCATTTCAATTGTGCAAGCGCCTCTTGCACAATTGACTTGGTATCACCAAATTGCATTAATCGAAAACCTTAAAACCAAGGAAGATCGACTCTGGTATGCTGCTGAAGCAGTAAAAAATGGTTGGAGTCGCAATGTCTTGGTTGCTCAGATCGACACGCAACTGCACCTACGCAAAGGCGCTGCCGTCACAAATTTCAAGTCCACATTACCCGAACATCAATCAGAGCTTGTGCAGCAGACGTTCAAAGATCCGTACATTTTTGACTTCTTAACGATCGCTCATGACGCGAAAGAACGTGATGTTGAGCTTGGCCTGATAGACCATATTTCTAAATTTATGCTTGAGCTTGGTAAAGGCTTCGCTTATCTTGGTCGCCAGTATCCGTTACAGGTTGGCGGCCAGGATTATTTCTTGGATCTTTTGTTTTATAACGTTAACCTGCATTGCTTTGTAG
>OEOE01000126.1_pt1 | contig 11788 bp, 12 predicted proteins | sample 1539681 | NCBI WGS metagenome assembly OEOE01 (sample SAMEA3611561, study PRJEB22512) | activated sludge metagenome | biome: Urban; feature: Wastewater Treatment Plant; material: Activated Sludge | place: Slovenia | collected 2012-09-24
GACGCACTTTCTGAAGTGCGTTGCACCTGTCTCTTGAATGGGCGAAAAGCGTAGCCTGTCTCTTATACACATCTAGATGTGTATAAGAGACAGCCCATGGCCCGCGCCGCGTCGGCGTGCTCCACGCGGCGGCGCGCGCCCAACACGGCGTCGGGGTAGTTGGCGACGTCGCCCGCGGCGTAGATTTCCGGCCGGGCGGTCAGCAGGCGCGCATCGACGGGGATGCCGTTATCGACCGACAGGCCGATGGCCCGCGCCAGATCGACGTTGGGCACAATGCCGATGCCGGCCACCACGCGGTCGGCCGCCAGCCGCCGGCCGCTGCCGGTCAGCACCGTGGCCCCGTCGGCCCCAGTCTCGATGCCGGTGACGCTCTCGCCGTTGAGCACCGCCACGCCCTGCTCGCGGTAGTAGTCGTTGAGATAGGCGGCCAGCCCGGCGGGGAAAACGCGGTCGCTGATGCCCGCCTCGGGGAAGATGAGCGTCACCTCGTTGCCCTGCTTGCGCAGCGCGGCGGCCACCTCCGAGCCGATGAAGCCGCCGCCGATGACCACGAAGCGCGCCCCCCCGTCGGCGTCGGCCCGCAGCGCGCGGTAGTCGTCGAGCGTGCGGTAGTAGTTCACCGCCTCGCCGCCGAAGGGCAGCCGGCGCGGCACGCCGCCAGTGGCGAGCAGCAGCCGGTCATAGGTATGCACCTCGCCCCGGTCGTCGGTGGCGCGGCGGTTGTCGGCGTCCAACGCGACGACGCGCGTGCCGAAATGGGGCTGCACGTTGCCCGGCAGGGCCACGTAAATCTGTTCGATGGTGCGCTTGCCGTCCCACAGCTTCTTGGACAGCGGCGGCCGGTCATAGGGCGGGTCGCTCTCGGCCGAGATAAGGCCAATCGTCCCCGCCTCGTCCAGTTCGCGGATGCCGTTGGCCGCCGCCGCGCCGGTCATTCCGCCGCCGATGATCAGATAGGGGGTGTGGGGCATGGGCTGTTCTCCTTCATAATTTGACCACGGATACCACGGATTTTACGGATTTTCACGGATAAGAAAAAAAGATAGAACGCAGATGACGCGGATAAGAAAAAGAAATTGAACACGGATGACGCGGATTTACGCGGATTATCGCGGATAAGAGGTAATTATCTCCTATCCGCGATAATCCGCGTCAATCCGTGTCATCCGCGTTCTATCTATTCTCCGCGAAAATATGATAAAGTTCCCACCATCAATCAGGAGCAAGCCCTTATCCATGACTGCCATCCGTCCCCACCACCGCCTCCTCTATTCCGCCGGCTCCCTCGGCGTCGCCCTGTCCTATCAGGCTTTCTCGGCCTACATCCAGTTCCTCTACATCGACACCCTCGGCGTGCGCGCGGCGTGGATTGGGCTTGTCTGGGCGCTCTATGGCCTGTGGAACGCGGTCAACGACCCGCTGGTGGGCTATTGGAGCGACCGCACGCGCAGCCGCTGGGGCCGCCGCGTGCCGTGGATGGCCGGCTCGCTGCTGCCGCTGCTCATCACTTTCTACCTGCTGTGGCTGCCCGGCGGCGGCACGGACTGGTCGGAGCTGAGCCTGCTGTTCTACTTCCTGTTCATCGTGCTCCTGTTCGATTTCTTCTGGTCGGTCTACGTGATGAACTGGACGGCCCTCTTCCCCGAAATGGCCCAGGGCGAGAGCCAGCGGGCGGGCGTCTCGGCCCAGCGCGAGGTGTTCTCCATCTTCGGCCTGCTGGTCGGCGTGGCCCTGCCGCCGCTGCTGGCCGGGGCGGACTGGAGCAACCGGGGCAGCATGGCCGCCCTGCTGACGGCCGTCACCTTCGTCTCCCTTCTGCTCGGCCTGCTGGGCAGCCGCGAGCGGCCGGAGTTCGCCGCCGCGCCGTCGCCCTCCTTCCGCGAATCGATCCGCCTGACACTGGGCAATCGCAACTTCATCATCTTCCTGGCCGCCAACCTGATGATCCAGTACGTCTTTCTGGCGATGGCGTCGTCGATCCCGTTCTACGCCAAGTACGTGCTGCACATCCAGGGGCCGACGACGCTGTTCGGAGTGACGTTGGACGCCGACCTGCAAAACTCGCTGTTGCTGGCCGCGGCCTTTCTGGCGGCATTGCCGGCCATGGCCGTATGGTGGGCGCTGGCCCGGCGTTATGGGGCGTGGCGGGCGCTGCGGGCGGCGGCGCTGCTGGCCGCGGCCACGGCGCTCTACTTCTTTTTCCCCCAGACCTTCGCCGCCGGCATTCTGGGCACGACCCTCTTCGGCCTCAGTCTGGCCGGGCTGCTCATGCTGACCAACCCGCTGCTGGCCGACATCACCGACGAGGACGAGGTGCTGAACGGCGCGCGGCGCGAGGGGATGTTCTTCGGCATGAACGGGCTAATCATCCGGTTGGCCTTCGTCATCCAGGGCTTGCTGACGGCCGTGGTCTTCACCCTGACCGGCTACGTCAGCCCCAGCGCGGGCGTCCTCTTCCCGCCCCAGCCCGACACGGCCCTCTTCGGCATGCGCCTGCTGACCGGCGGCGTCCCGGCCATCGCCCTGGTCGTGGCCTTTCTATTGCTGGGCAGCTATACCCTCCACGGCGCGCGGGCCGCGCAAGTCCGGGCGCAAGCGGCGACGATGCAGGCCGATAAGCTTTCGTCGCTGGAGAATTAGCTACGGATTTAAACGGAAGAAACGGATAAAAAATCCGTTTCTTCCGTTTAAATCCGTAGCCAAATCCTAACCGTCTTTATCCGTTTCTTCCGTCTAAATCCGTAGCCAAATCTTCATCCCACTTCCACCCGGCTAATTGCTCCAGCGTCCGATAGTGGGTCAAGTCGAGGCGCAGCGGCGTGATGGACACGTAGCCGTCCTGTAGCGCGCCGAAGTCCGTCCCCTCGTCGGGCACGCCGGTGGGGTAGTCGCCGCCGATCCAGTAGTAGGGCTGGCCGCGCGGGTCGCGCCGCTCGTCCAGGGCGTCGCGGTAGAGGCGCAACCCCTGGCGCGTCAGGCGCAGCCCTTTGATTTGCGCCAGCGGCAGCGGCGGCACGTTAACGTTCAGCAGCAGCTCGGCCGTCAGCCCGTTGTCGATGGCCGCGCGGACGATGCGCCGGGCGAACTCGGCCGCCGGGGCGTAGTCCCGCTCGACCGTCTTGTCGTCGGCGGCCAGCGAGAAGGCCAGCCCCGGCACGCCGGCGATGACTGCCTCCATCGCCGCCGTCACCGTGCCGCTATAGGTCACGTCGTGGCCCAGATTGCCATAGGTGTTGATGCCCGACACGACCAGATCGACCGGCGGCACGCGCCCCAGCAGCGCCAGGGCCACGCAATCCGACGGCGCGCCGTCGCTCATCAGGGCCGGCGTGCCGTCGCTCAAAGCCGTCTCCCACACCCGCAGCGGCCGGTGGAGCGTCTTCACGTGCCCGCCGCCCGACCAGTTGTGATCGGGGGCCAGGATGGTCACGTCGCCCAGCGTCTTCATCGCCCCGGCCAACGCCAAAAGGCCCGGTGCGTGAACGCCGTCATCATTGGTAACTAGTATATGCATGGTTATGGAGGCTAAGGGAAATACCGATAAATGTCTTTGCGGTGTAAGAAACGGATGAAGGTCACGGTTTCACTCGTAACCGAAACGCCGACGCGGTAATCACCCAAGCGAATGCGGTAGTAGGCACCTTTTGATTGCATTCGTTTGACGCCGGATATATCTTCTAAGGAATCCGCGTCCTCAACGTGCGCCATCAACTCTTGTAACCTTTCGCGAATCTCTTCGCCGCGAATTTTGCGCAGGTCACGAGCGAAACTGGGTGTAAACTCTATTTTCAAGCGCGCCCTGCCAGAATTGCTTCAATTTCACTTCGACTAACTCTTTCACTCGATTCGCCCTCAGCGATAGCCACCAATAACCCGGCATCCTCTATCGCCTCTGACAAGATGTCCTGAAAAATCTCCGGCCGCTCGGCCATCAATTCAAGCATTACCTCTTTGAGCAGATCGCGCACCTTCTCTTCTTCAAGGGAAAAGGTCATCAAGGTCATAGCGCACTTTCTCCATCCGCTGTCTCGAACACGATTATAGCAAGCGGCCTGATTACGGCACGAATTGAGTCTTCACACCCTACCGGCTCAGGTACTCACAAAATCGGCCGTTCCCGCCGCCCCACCCGGCCCCTTGCCCTTGAACTGGCTCATAAACAGCGTGTAGTAGAATCCGCCCTTGTCCATCAGTTCGTCGTGCGTGCCTGCCTCCACGATGGCCCCGCCGTTGACCACCAGGATTTTGGCCGAGTCGCGGATGGTGCTCAGGCGGTGGGCGATGACGAAGCTCGTCCGCCCCTCCATCAGCTTGCGCAGCCCCTCCTGGATGAGCTTTTCGGTGCGGGTGTCCACGTTGCTGGTGGCCTCGTCCAGGCACAGCAGCTTGGGGTTGGCGATCATGGCCCGCGCGATGGTGATCATCTGCCGTTGCCCTTGGCTCAGATTGGCCCCGCGCTCGGTCAGCATCGTGTCATACCCTTGGCGCAGATTGACGATGAACTCGTGGGCGTTGGCCTGCCGGGCGGCGGCGATGCACTCCTCGTCCGTCGCTCCCGCGCGGGCATATTTCAGATTGTTCATCACCGTGTCCGAGAATAGAAACGCCTCCTGCAACACCATGCCCACCTGCTCGCGCAGGCTTTCCTGGGTCAGCCGACTGATGTCCTGGCCGTCCAGCAACACCCGGCCGCTGTCCACGTCATAGTAGCGGGTGAGGATATTCATGATCGTCGATTTACCCGCGCCCGTCGGGCCGCAGATGCCGATCTTCTGGCCCGGCAAGGCCACAAACGAGTTTTGATTGAGGATCTTCTTGCCGGGGACGTAGCTGAAATCGACGTTCTGGAACTCGACACGGCCGCCCTTGAACTCGTAGGGCACGGCGTCGGGCGCGTCCCGCACCGTGGGCTGCTCGTCGATAATGGCGAAGACCCGTCTCGCCCCGGCCACGGCGTTGAGCGCCCCGGCCATCAGGTTGGCGATGCCCGATAGCGGGCTGGTCAATAACGTCACGTAGCCCAGAAAGCCGACAACCGTGCCCACCGGAATGTGGCCCTGCAACGCCTGGAGCGAGCCGAAGGTCAGCACGATCGTCATCTGCAACATGCTCATCGTCAACGTCACCGGGAACTGGAGCAACGAGACAAAGAACGCCCGCGAGGCGGTATCGTAGACATTGCTGGTCAGGGCGTCGTTGCTGTCCTCGGCCCACGCCTGCCGGCCGTTGCTGATGATCACCTTCGCGCCGCTGATCGCCTCTTCCTGGAAGCCGCTGACCGCGCCGACCTGCTCCTGGAGCCGGGCAAAGGCCGGGCCGGAGATGCGTTGCAGGATGGCCGTAATCAACAACAGCGCCGGCACCATGAGCATCGCCATCAACGCCAGCCGCCAGTTGGTGGCGAACATGACGATGACGATCAGGACGATCTGGAACACAGACCGGATGAACGTCGCCACCACGTCCTGATAGAAACCGGCCACCACCTCGGTATCGTTGGTGACGCGGCTCAGCAATTGGCCCAACGGTTGGCGGTCGAAGAAACCAATCGAGAGCGTCTGCAAATGATTGAACAGGTCTTGTTGCAGGGCCGACAACCCGCTCGTCGCCAGATCGGCGATGATCCGCTCGACGATGGTCTGCAACACGAAGTAGATAGCGAGGGCGATCACGGAGTAGAGCAACCAGCGGCCGAGTTCAGCCGTCGTGCCACCCGGCGCGCTGAAGGTATCGACCGCCCGGGCGTTGAAGAACGGGATCACCACGAGGGCGATCACGGCCAATACCGTCAACCCCATCGCCAGCAGGAAGCGGCCGCGATTGCGCCCGCCGGCCATGTAGCCGACCAATCGCCACAGCACCGGAAACAGATCGTCCGGCCGGGCGTTCTTGGCCCCGATGGGTTTGGTGCGCCCCTCAATTTTGTCGCGCAGCGTCTGATAGTCATGGGTTGGTTGATCAACGATGGTCATTGTGCCCTCCCGACGGCCGGCGTGGACGGCAAATCGTCGATGCCGCCCAATTGTGATTCGTAGATCTCGCGATACAGCGTGTTGCCGGCCAATAGCTCCTCGTGGGTTCCCGTGGCGCTAATGGTGCCGCTCTCCATCAGGTAGATTCGGTCCAGATCGATCACCGCGCTGATGCGCTGGGCGATGTAGATGATCGTCGTCTGGGGGCTGAACGTCGGGATGGCCGCCTGGACGCGGCTCTCGGTCGCCACGTCGAGCGCGCTGGTGCTGTCGTCCAGGATGAGGATGCGCGGCTGCGGCACCAGGGTGCGGGTGATGCTCAATCGCTGGCGCTGGCCGCCGGAGAAGTTATAGCCGCGCCGGGCCACCGGCGCGTCGAACTTCTGCGGCAGATTGTCGATGAAGCCGAAGGAATCGGCCGCCCGCGCCGCGCTGGTCAGGTGCTCCTCGTCCGCCTCCGGGTGGCCGAATTTCAGGTTGAAGCGGATGTCACCCTCGAACAGCACCGACTCCTGCAGGGCGATGCCGACGATGTCGCGCAAGTTGGTCTGCGGCAGGTCGCGCACGTCGACGCCGTCGATGGTGATCCGACCCTCATCCACGTCGTAGAAGCGCGGGATCAGATTGACCAGCGCCGTCTTGCCCGCCCCCGTCGCGCCCAGGATGCCCACCCGCTGCCCCGGCTCGATGACCAGATCGATGTTCTTCAACACCGGCGGTTCCTTCATCCCTCCGGGCGTCGAGAAGCCAAAGGAGACGTTCTCGAACGCCACGCGCCCCTTGACCGCCGCCGGATCGAGCGGCTGGGCATTCGGCCTGTCGCCGATGACCGGCACGGCGTCGTAGACTTCGAAGATACGCCGGGCCGAGGCATCGCCGCGCAACATGAAGGGGATGACAATGGCCGTCATGGCCAACGGGGCAATGGTCAGCTGCAAATATTGCATGAAGCTGATCACGTCGCCCACGGCCAGCCCGGTGCCCTCGATGACCTGCGCGCCGCCGGTGCGGAAGGTCAGGATCAGGGCCGCCTGGGTGAAGACGGTCAGGAAGACGGTCAGAATGCCGATTAAGAACTGGGCGGTGAAGGCCGGTTGGCGCATGGCCTCGGCCCGTCCGCGAAACTTCTCCGTCTCCAGTTCCTCGCGGGTGAACGCCTTGACGACGCGGATGCCCGACAGATTTTCCTGCAACGTGTTGTTCAGGTCGTCGAGCCGCCGCTGCCGCTTCATAAAGGCCGCCAGGATGCGCGGCACCAGCACGCCCACGACGCCCAACACGACCACCGTCGTCAGCAGCATGATCCAGACCAGTTGGGGCGTGTTGATGATGGCCATGACCACGGCGATCAGAATCATCGCCGGGGCGAAAAGGACCAGCAAGACGGCAAACATGACGGCATTGGCGACGGTGTTGACGTCGGCGTTCAGGCGCACCATCAAATTGCCGGTGCGAAACTGGTCGAAATTGGCGAATGAGAACGTTTGAATCTTGGCAAACAACTCGGTGCGGATGTAGTAGGCCGTGCCCTGGGCAAAGAAGACGGCCAGGGCCGCCGTGCCGGCCAGACACAGCCCGGCCACGGCGGTCAAGACCGTCATCGTAATGCCGGTGTTGACGATGACCAGGATGTTACCGGCATAAAGCCCCTCGTTCAGGAGCTTCTGGGTCTGGGTCGCCATCAGGATGGTGCAGAGCGCGGCCACAATCAGCAAGATCTGCGAGAGGATGAGACGGCCGCGATACCCCTTGTAGATGGTAGTCAGGCGACGAAGCGATGAAAACATCGTGGGCCTCCTTATGGGATGCAACGAAACGAGCTTAACTTAGACGCGGTCAAAGTGAGTCTGTTTAAAGTGATCGGGATACTTCAACCCATACCCGACCATCCGATCCATGCCGATATGGGCCAGCCAGATGAGGGCCACCGGCGCAGCCCACGGCCAGCCCAACGCCCAGCCCGCCACGCCCACGAGTAGCGGCCAGACGATGATATGCGCCAGATTATAGGTTACACTGCCCACCCGCGGCCCGAACAGATAGCCAATGGCCGACAGATCCGGGGCGAGCAAAAAGACGAGGAAGGCCCACAGCGGCAGGCCCAGGCGGAAATAAACGAACGCGGCCGTCACCAGGACAGCCGCGCCTTCCAAATGTAACAACAGGCGCGGCAGGCTCACCCGCCGCGCCTCCCTTTCAGGGGCCATAAAGGTCCTGGATTAGTGATTCCGCTGGCGGTTGCTATACCCACCGCCGCCAATCGAGCCGATGTCGATCAGAAAGCCGAAGGCAACCACCGCCCATTGCAGCCCACTGACCCCGCCCGGCGACATGAGCACGTAGGTCAGCGTCGTCCACGGCAGGAAGAGCAGCCCGGCGATGGGCCACAGGATATTGCTGAAGGCCGCGTTCCAGCGCGCCGTGTCCAGGAAGTACCAGCCGATGCCGGCAATACGCGGGCCAATGAAGATGAGCAAGGACAATATACAACACATAATAGCCTCCTGATAGTTACCCGGCGGCCAGTCGCGCTTTCTCGGCGGCCAGCCGCGCTTTCTCGGCTGCCACGTCAAAGTCCATCGTCGGGTATTGGGGGTTCATCTCGCGCAACGTCTCGGCCACCAGTTGGGTCAGCAGCCAGTCGCGATGCCATTTGCGGTCGGCGGGGATGACGTACCACGGCGCATACGCGGTCGAACAGCGCGTCAGCGCCGCCTGATAGGCCGCCTGATATTGATCCCACAACTGCCGCTCGTCCACGTCGCCGGGGTTATATTTCCAATGCTTGCTGGGGTCGGCCAGCCGGTCGAGCAGGCGCTGCTGCTGCTCCTCCTTGCTGATGTGGAGCATACACTTGAGGAAGACCACGCCCTGTTCGCTCCATTTCTGCTCCCAGGCGTTGATCTCGTCATAGCGGCCGCTCCACACGTCCTCGGGAACGAGATTGCGCACGCGCACAATGAGCACGTCCTCGTAATGGGAGCGGTCGAAGATGCCGATGGCCCCGGCGGGCGGCATGGCCCGGTCGATGCGCCACAGGAAATGGCGGCGCTTCTCCTCTTTGGTCGGCGCGCCGAAGCTGGTCATCCGCAGGCCAATCGGCTCGCACACCCGGTCGATGGCCTTAACCGCCCCGCCCTTGCCCGACGTGTCCATGCCTTGCAGGACGATGAGCAAGCGCCGTTTGCCGCCTTGTTTCGACTCGGCGAAGAGGCGCTCCTGTAGGTCGGTGACCTCGCCCTCCAGCGCCGCCGCCTCGGCCCGCGCCAGCACCTTGTCGGTCGGCCCGGCCACGACGCGGCGCGGATCCACTGCCGTCAGGTCGAACTCCGGCCCCACGCGCAGCAGATCGCGCACGGTTGGCGGCGCGGCCTTGGCCTCGCGTTTGTCGCTTTTCTTTTTCTTAGCCATCCGCCTCTCCTTGTACGTCGGGATGGCATCCCGACCGAGTAACCATGTAGGTCGGGATGGTATCCCGACCAACTATCCCGACCAAACAACCATGTAGGTCGGGATGGTATCCCGACCCCTACTATCCCAATCGGACAAACCAAGAGGTCGGGATACCATCCCGACCTACAATCCTCAGCGGCCGAAAGCCTTCCGCACTTCCGGCTGCAACAGATAAAACAGGATACCCGCCGGCACCAGCAAACCCAGAATGCCGCAGCAGATGGCGAAGAAGCCACCGCTCATCAGGCCCAGCACGCCGGTGATGACCGTGATCGCCAGCCCGATGAGGGCCAGCATCCAGCCCCACGGCCGCAGGTTCAGCAAGCCGTAGGCGATGATGAAATCGAGCGTGGCCCCGGCCACGCCGATGATGCCGCCCCAGAAGTTGGCGGTGCCGAAAGAAGCCATATTCTCGGCCCCCACGATGGCCCCGGTCAGGCCGGTGACCGCGCCCACGCCGAAGACGAGCAGGCTCCAGACCAGCGACAACAAACCCAACAGAATATAAATGATAGCCAATATCGTGACACCGGACGGACGTTCAGTAACCATTTGCGTGCTCCATTGATGACAGGGTTGTATGATGAAAAACGAATGATTAAACAAGGATGGGACGGATGAAACGGATGAAAACGGATTGCATGTACACAATCCGTTTTCATCCGTCCCATCCGTGTTAATCCGTGGCTAAATGATTAATCTTATTACGAATGATACGGATGAAACGGATGAAAACGAATTGAACTTACGCAATCCGTTTTCATCCGTCCCATCCGTGTTAATCCGTGGCTAAATGATTAAAAGGCTCATTAGCTGGCCGGGGCAAAGGTCATCGTGCCGCTCTCATAGAGCATATCGATGAGCAGATTGCCGCCTTCCAGCCGGTAGCCCATGGCGTTGGTCAGGCCGCCCAGGAAGATCTGGTCGAACGAACCGGGCGGGCAGAAGGCCATCGTCGATGCGCCCATCGTCACGGCCAGACCGCCATCGCTGCCGGTGTAGGTGGCCGAGCCGACGTTGCAGTCGGCCTGCCAGTTGGCCGAGCCGTCGGCGTTGAAGGTGACCGTGTAGCGCGACGGATCATTGATGGTGATCGTGCCGTCGGGCTTGGTGATCGTCGTCAACTGCCAGACCGTGCCGGCAAACTCACCGGCCACGGCCGGCAGACCGCCGCCCGCTTCGCCCTTGCTCGGCTCGGCGGCCGTGAAACGCATCGTGCCGCTGCTGGCAACCATGTCGATGTAGAGATCGCCATCCTGGAAGAAGTAGATGGCCGCGCCGTCCAGACCGGTGCGGAACTGCTGATCCTGCGAATCCACGCAGAAGGCCATCGTGCTGACGCCGAGGGTGATGTCGATCGCCCCGTCGGGGGCGGCGGTGTAGGTGGCGTTGCCCACGTTACAATCGGCCACGATGCCCGCCGTGCCATCCTCGTTGAAGGTGATGGTGTAGCGGGTCGGGTCGGCCACGGTGATCATTTCGACCGGGGTCTGGGTGGACACCCACTGCCAGGTGACGCCGGTCAGCGTATCGGCCGCCGGAGCGGTCTCGGCCGCGCCTGCCGCGCGGAAGCGCAGGGCCGGCCCGTCGGCGGCCATATTGCCGATGATCAAGTCGCCATTCTCAAACTGATACGTGGCGGTCGCCATCGATTGCAGCCCGGCCAGGAACTCGTTCACCTGCGAATCGGGCGGGCAGGCCATCAGCGTCGAGGGGCCGAGGGTCAGCCCCAGCGCGCCGGTCTCGTCGCTGGTGTAGTTGCCCAGGACGGTGTTGCAGTCGGCCTTGATATTGGCCGTGCCGTCGTCGTTGAAGGTGATCGTGTAGCGGGTCGGGTCGGCCACGGCCGTGTTGCCCACCATCGTGATGGATTCGGTCCACTCCCAGGTCGTGCCGGTCAGGGTAGCCCCCGCCGCGCCCGGCTCGGCCGTCTCGCCGCCGCCCGCGGCACGGAAGTGCATCACGCCACCGTCGGCGGCCGTATTAATCAGCATCAGCCCGCCATCGGCCAACTCATAAGCTCCGGTCGCCATCAAGCCGGCCAGGAACTCAGTCGCCTGCGAATCTTCGGGGCAGGCCATGGCCGTCGACGCGCCCAGGATGATCGACAGCCCGCCGGTCTCGTCAGCGGTATAGGTGGCCGTGACGCTATTGCAGTCGGCGGTGACGTTGGCCGTGCCGTCTTCGTTGAAGGTGATGGCGTAGCGGGTCGGGTCGGCGATGGCCGTCGCTCCCAGCATGGTGACCGTTTCGGTCCACTCCCAGGTCTGTCTCTTATACACATCTAGATGTGTATAAGAGACAGGTAACCATGTAGGTCGGGATGGTATCCCGACCAACTATCCCGACCAAACAACCAT
>OEOE01000131.1_pt1 | contig 11497 bp, 10 predicted proteins | sample 1539681 | NCBI WGS metagenome assembly OEOE01 (sample SAMEA3611561, study PRJEB22512) | activated sludge metagenome | biome: Urban; feature: Wastewater Treatment Plant; material: Activated Sludge | place: Slovenia | collected 2012-09-24
GTTGCTGGCCATCGTCGGCCCCAACGGCGCGGGCAAGACGACGTTCATCAAGGCCGTGCTGGGCCTCATCAAGCCCGCCGCCGGGCAGATGCTCATCTACGGCAAGCCCTACGCCGCCCAGCGCCGTCTTGTCGGCTACGTGCCCCAGCGCGGCAGCGTTGACTGGGACTTCCCGACCAGCGTCCTCGACGTGGTGATGATGGGCCGCTACGGCGAACTGGGCTGGTTGCGTCGCCCCGGCCGCGCCGACCGCGAGCGGGCGCTGGAGGCGCTGGAGAAGGTCGGCATGGCCCGCTATGCCGGGCGGCAGATCAGCCAGCTCTCCGGCGGCCAGCAGCAGCGCACGTTCCTGGCCCGCGCCCTGGTGCAGGACGCCCAAATCTACTTCATGGACGAGCCGTTTCAGGGCGTCGATGCCACCACCGAGCGGGCCATTGTCGAACTGCTCAAGGAGCTGCGCGGCGCGGGCAAGACGGTCGTCGTCGTCCACCACGACTTGCAGACCGTGCCCGAATATTTCGACTGGGTGATGCTGCTCAACGTCAGCCGCGTCGCCGCCGGGCCGGTGGGCGTCGTCTTCACCGAGGAGAACTTGCGCCGGGCCTATGGCGGGCGCATCGGGTTCCTGGGCGGGAATGGGCATACGACCACGGACGACAGACCACTGACCACGGATGGAACGACGACCGAGTTTACCGTCACGGGCAGCCGGCCCCGCTAACGAGGCGTGACGATGATCGACTTAATCAACAGCCTCTTTTTCGATTACACCATCCGCACCGTGGCGTTGGGCGCGGCCGTGCTGGGCATCGTGGCCGGGGCGCTGGGCACGTTCGCCCTGCTGCGCCGCCAGAGCTTGCTGGGCGACGCCATGTCCCACGCGGCGCTGCCCGGCGTGCTCATCGCCTTCATGCTGACCGGCAGCAAGGCCCCGCTGGTGCTGGTGCTGGGCGCGGCCGTGGCCGGCGTCCTGGGCACGTTCCTGCTGCTGACCATCACCCGCTACAGCCGCATCAAGGAAGACGCGGCGCTGGGCATCATCCTGTCCGTCTTCTTCGGCTTCGGCCTGATGCTGCTGACCTACCTGCAACGCAACCCGACGGCGGCCCAGGCCGGGCTGAACTCCTTCCTCTTCGGCCAGGCGGCCACGCTGCTGGTCAGCGACGTGATCACCATGGCCGTCTTCGGCGGCGCGGCGCTGCTGGCCCTGGTCGTGCTGTGGAAGGAGTTCAAGCTGCTCAGCTTCGACCGCGACTTCGGCTCCAGCCTGGGCTACCCCATGACCGCGCTCGATATGGCCCTGACCACGCTGCTGGTCATCGGTGTGGTCATCGGCCTGCAAGCGGTGGGCGTGGTGCTGATGAGCGCCCTCATCGTGGCCCCGGCCGCCGCCGCGCGGCAGTGGACCGACCGGCTGAGCGTGATGCTGGTCGTGGCGTCGACCTTCGGCGCGATCGCCGGGGTGGCCGGGGCGCTGCTCAGCAGCCTGGGCACGGGCCTCTCCACCGGGCCGGTCGTGGTGCTGGTCATCAGCGCCATCGTGCTGCTCTCGCTGCTGTTTGGGGCGGCGCGCGGGCTGGTCTGGTCGTGGGCGCGGCGGCAACGCAGCCGGCGCACGCTGCGCACCCAGGCCGTGCTGGCCGACCTCTACACGCTGGCCGACAAGCACGGCGACCCCTATTACGCCCACAATTACGAGTTGTTACGGGCCATGAACCGCTATCAGGGCGGCGTGCGCCATAGCCTGCGCACGTTGGCCGAATCGGGCCTGGTGCGCGAGGCGGCGCGGGGCGAATGGGCCTTGACCGCCGCCGGCCTGAGCCAGGCCCAACAACTGCGCCAAACCGGACAATTCGAGGCCCAACTATGAGCGCCGCCACCGAAATTCAACTCATCGCCGTCATCGTCGCCGTCGCCTGCGCCCTGCCGGGGGTCTTCCTCGTGCTGCGGCGTATGGCGATGATGAGCGACGCCATCAGCCATACCGTGCTGCTGGGCATCGTCCTCGGCTTCTTCGCCATCGGCTCGCTGGAGTCGCCGCTGCTGGTGTTGGCCGCGGCGGGCATGGGGGTGATCACCGTCAGTCTGGTCGAGTTGCTGCTGCGCACCCGGCTGGTGCGCCAGGACGCGGCCATCGGCCTGGTCTTTCCCGCCCTGTTCAGCGTGGCCGTCATCCTCATCTCGCGCTTCGCCCGCGGCGTCCATCTGGACGTGGACGCCGTGCTGCTGGGCGAATTGACCTTCGCCCCCCTCGACCGCGTGGACATCGGCGGCGTCGATCTGCCGCGCAGTCTGGTCGTCATGGGCCTCATCCTGCTGATCAACGTCGTGGTCATCGGCCTGTTCTACAAGGAGCTGAAGCTGACGACGTTTGACGCCGGGCTGGCCGCTGCGCTGGGCTTTTCGCCTGCCCTCATCCACTACGGGCTGATGGTCATGGTGTCGGTCACGGCCGTGGGCGCGTTCGATGCCGTCGGCTCCGTCCTCGTCGTGGCCCTGATGATCGCCCCAGCCTCGGCCGCCTATCTGCTGACCGACCGGCTGAGCCGCATGTTGCTCTATAGCGCCGCCCTGGCCGCGGCCGGGGCCATCGGCGGCTTCTGGCTGGCCTGGTTCCTCGATGCCAACATCGCCGGGGCCATCGCCGCCGTGTTGGGCGTGCTGTTTTTGGGCGCGTTCCTGCTGGCCCCCCAGCGTGGGTTGGCGGCCCAGGCGACGCGGCGCGCCCACCAGCGCTGGGAGTTCGCCCAGACCGCGCTGGCGATCCACCTGCTGAACCACGAGCACACGCCGGAGATGTCGAGCGAGTGCCGCGTCGATCATCTGCATTACCACCTGCGCTGGGAGCCGAACTTCGCGTCAACCGTGGTTGACCAGGCGGAGCGCGGTGGGCTGGTGTGGCGCAATAATGGCGATTTGCATCTGACTGATGATGGGCGGGCGCGGGCCAGGACGGCGTTGGTGCATGTTTGATTAACACACTCTGGAGAACAACATGACCTCAACAACCCAACAATCACCCACCAAACCCCGCCTCAACCGCGACGGCGCGCGCCTGTTCATCGGCATCTTCGCCTTTCAGGCCGTTCAGGCGGCGGTGTTGTTCATCGCCGCGGGCACGGTGCGCTGGCCGGCGGCCTGGGCCTACTTCGGGGTGTATGCCCTGTGCTATGCGCTCGGTCTGGCCTGGGTGGCCTCGGTCAACCCGGCGGTCATCAATGAGCGTGGCCGGCGCTCGACCAATACGGAAGAGTTTGACCAACGCTTCCACCGCCTGATGCCGCTGCTCCTCTTCGGCGGGCTGATCGTCGGCGGGCTGGATCATCGCTTCGGCTGGTCGGCCGTGCCCGGTTGGTTGCAAATCGTGGGGCTGGCGCTGCTCGTCCCGGCCCTGCTGCTGGCCGTCTGGGTGTTGGCGAGCAACGCCTACGCCGCGCGGGTCGTGCGCCTGCAAGACGGGCATCAGGTCATCTCGACCGGGCCATACCGCTACGTCCGCCACCCGATGTACAGCGGCACGCTGCTGGCCTTCGTGGCGGCGGCATTGGCCCTCGGCTCGTGGTGGATGCTCGTCCCGGCCGCGGCGGGGATTGTCCTGTTCGTCTGGCGCACGGCCCACGAGGACGCGATGTTGCAGGAGAAATTGCCCGGCTATCGGGAGTATGCGCAACGGACGCGCTATCGGCTGATGCCCGGCGTCTGGTAAATACTCAGGGCTTTGCCAAATGCCAACAATGGGCAGAGGAACGCGGAGCGCGCGAAGGGAGAAGACGCGGAGAGCGCAGAGCCAGCATATAGCAACAGTTCGTTTATGGGAGAGCCATCATGTCACACCTAACGAGTCAAGCGCCACGAGAAGGCTTGAATGAAGACGGCCGCCGTCGTCTGGTGCAGGTTTTCGGCATGGTCGTCGTCTACGCCCTGTGTCTGTTTATTCCAGCCGGGTCACTCCGCTGGTGGAACGCCTGGGCCTATCTGGGGCTGTTCGTCGGCGCTACGCTGACCGCCGGCTTATACGTCATCCGCAAGAATCCGGCGGCGATCAACGAGCGCGGCCGTCCGTCGGCCAAGACCAAATCGTTTGACAAAGTTTTCGCTGCCCTAACCCCGCCGCTCCACCTGGGGTCGCTGGTCGTGGCCGGGCTGGATTACCGTTTTGGCTGGTCGACTGTGCCGCTGTGGGCGCAGATCGTGGGCTTCATCGGCCTGTTGCCCGGCGTGCTCGTGCCCTATTGGGTGATGCTGGTCAACGCTTACGCGGCGACCACGGTGCGCGTGGAAACGGAGCGCGGCCAGCACGTCATCACCACCGGCCCCTATCGCATCGTGCGCCACCCCCTCTACACGGCGGTCGTCCTTGGCTACGTGTTCGCGCCCCTGGCTTTCGGTTCGTGGTGGATGGCCGCGCCGGCGGCGCTGCTCGTCGGCCTGTTCGTCTGGCGTACGGTCAATGAAGACCGGACGTTGCAAGAGGAGTTGCCCGGTTATCGGGAGTACGCCCAAAAAACACGCTTTCGCCTCGTGCCGGGGATTTGGTAGGTGGTCACTCGAAACCGAGTTTTTTCTTGAAAACTCGGTTTCTTTCTTGTCAGGAAAGAAACCGAGTTTTCAGGAAAAAACTCGGTTTCTAGGCTATACTAGCCTGGCCGGTTGTTCTACCGGCTAGGAGGCTATACCATGTCTGAAGCACCGGATCGCAATCTGGCGCTGGAGTTGGTGCGGGCGACGGAGGCGGCGGCGCTGGCCGCGGCCCGTTGGGTCGGCCGCGGGCAGAAGGAAGAGGGAGATGGCGCGGCCGTCGATGCCCTGCGGCTATTGCTGGGCACAGTGCGCATGAACGGCATCGTCGTCATCGGCGAGGGCGAGAAGGACGAAGCGCCCATGCTCTATAACGGCGAGGTCGTCGGCAACGGCAGCGGGCCGCTGGTGGACGTGGCCGTCGATCCGGTGGAGGGGACGAACCTGCTGGCCAAGGGGCTGCCCAACTCCATCTCCGTCGTCGCCATCGCCCCGCGCGGCGCGCTATTCGACCCCGGCCCGGCGTTCTACATGGACAAGCTGGTCGTCGGCCCGGAGGCGCTGGGCAAGGTCGATATCGACGCCACCACGGCCGACAATCTGGCCGCCGTGGCCGCGGCCAAGGGGCTGGACGTGAGCGAGGTGACGGTGGTCATCCTCGACCGCCCGCGCAACAAGGCCACCATTCAGGCCATCCGCGAGGCCGGGGCGCGCGTGCGCCTCATCAGCGACGGCGACGTGGCCCCCTCGCTGATGACCGCCCTGCCCGGCACCGGCATCGACGTGGTGATGGGCATCGGCGGCACGCCGGAGGGGGTCATCACCGCCTGCGCCATGCACGGCCTGGGCGGCGAGATTCAGGCCCGCCTCGCGCCGCAATCGGACGGCGAGCGGCAACGGCTGGCCGAGGCGGGCATCGACATCGGCCGCAAGCTGACCCTGGCCGACCTGGCCGCGGGCGACGAACATTTCTTCGCCGCTACGGGCATCACCCAGGGCGACTTCCTGCGCGGCGTGCGCTACACGGCCACCGGGGCCGTCACCCACTCGCTCGTCACGCGCTCCCGCTCCGGCACGTGGCGGACGATTGAGGCGTTCCACCGCTGGGATAAGCTGATGGAGATCAGCAAAGTCGAATACGCTTAAAGAGAAACCACAGATTACACAGATTTCACAGATTGAAGAGAGAGCATCCGCAGATTTCGCAGATTATGAAGAATATTTCTTCAAAATCTGCGTAATCTGCGTAATCTGCGGATCAAACTCTTGGGGGTGAGTATGAGAACAATCCATTTAGCTCCTTCGATTTTGTCGGCCGATTTCACCTGCCTGGGCGCGCAGGTGGAGGAGGCGCTCGTGGCCGGGGCCGATTACGTCCACGTGGACGTGATGGACGGCCATTTCGTGCCCAATATCACCATTGGCCCGCTCATCGTGGAGGCCCTGCGCCCCGTCGCCGTCCGCCACGGCGCAGTGGTCGATGTGCACCTGATGATCGAGAAGCCGGAGCGCTATCTGGCCGACTTCGCCCGCGCCGGGGCCGACATCCTGACCGTCCACGTGGAGACCTGCCCCCATCTGCACCGCACCGTGCAGGCCATCCGCGAACTGGGCGTGCGGCCGGGCGTCACGCTCAACCCGGCCACCTCGCTCAGCACGCTGGAGGAGATTCTACCCTTCGTCGATCTGGTGCTGATCATGTCGGTCAACCCCGGTTTCGGCGGGCAATCCTATATCGGCCCCAGCACGGACAAGATACGGCGGCTGCGGGCCATGCTCGACGCCATCGGCTCGGCCGCCGAGCTGGAGGTGGACGGCGGCATCAAGCCCGGCAACGCGCCGGAAATCGTCGCCGCCGGGGCCACGGTGCTGGTGGCCGGCAGCGCCGTGTTCGGCGGCCCGCGCACGATTGCCGAGAATGTGGCCGCCTTCCTCCGGCCTTAGAGTGTTATCGTCTCTGTTACACAGAGGACACAGAGGAGTCACAGAGTTACACAGAGATTGGGAGGGAGGTTAATCTTACTCTGTGGTCTCTGTGTCACTCCGTGTCCTCTGTGTCCCATCTCCGTGCCCTCCGTGTCTTCTTCCTCTTCACGTTTGCGATCCTGTCCACTGTGTGGATAATGTGATCGTCTGTCCTGAACCCGCACCATTAAGAATAGGAGAAGTGAGCCGTGAAGCGATTGATACCCGTTTTGCTCGTTGTGTTGCTCTTGTCCCTGGTTGGCTGCACCGCCGGCGGCGGTGGAGGCAATGACCTGCTATCGGATATCGAGGGGCGCGGCGTCGTGCGCGTCTCCACCGACCCCAATTACGAGCCGCAATCCTTCCTCGATGAGAACGGCGAATTCGTCGGCTTCGACATCGACGTGGCCCGCGAGATCGGCGAACGGCTGGGCGTCGAAGTGGAATTCATCACGCCCGATTGGGACGTCATCACCGCCGGCAACTGGGCCGGGCAATGGGACATGAGCGTCGGTTCCATGACCGTGACCACCGCCCGCCAGGAAGTGCTCGACTTCGCCGAGCCGGCCTACTACTTCACCCCCGCCCAATTCGCCGCCGCCGACGGTTCGGGCATTGACGCCCTGGAAGACGTGAACAACCAGGCGGTCTGCGCCGGCGTTTCCACCACCTATGAGACGTGGCTCAACGGCGCGGCGGCCGATCTGGGCCTGCCCGAAACCAGCTTCTACGCCGACCCGCCGACCGGCATCACCGTCATCCCCCTGGCGACCGACGCCGAATGCCCGCAATCGATCCAGGCCGGGCGGCAGGAGTTCCAGGTCTTCCTGAGTTCCAACACCGTCGTCCAGGCGGCCATCGATGGCGGCCTGCCCATCCACCGCGTCGGCTCGCCGGTCTTTTCCGAGAATCTGGCCGTGGCCTTCGACAAGGGGGCCGAACTGGACAACGCTTCGGCCGTGCAGCGCGTGGGCGAGATCATCCAGGCCATGCACGACGACGGCACGCTGCGCGAGTTGTCGCTGAAGTGGTTCGATTCCGACCTGTCGGCCAGCCCAACGCAGTAGCTTATAGACCTGACAGGTTGGCCGCCGCGGACGGCGGCCAACCTGTCAGGTCGAAGTAAGAAAAGAGGCGCAGATGAGCATCACCGCCGATCCGCCCGGCGCGCCGCCCGACAACGAGCGGTTGCGGAGCCAGGCGGAACAATTGACCCAACGCCGCCGCAGCCGGGCGCGCCGCTTCAGTGCGGGCGTGCGCCTGTCCTACGTGGCCTTGCTCCTCTTCCTGGCCTTCCTCTTTAGCGGCTTCCGCTTCGAGGCGGGCGGCCTGACCATCCGCACCATCCAGCTTGACTGGGAGTTCATCCGCACCTACGCGCCGTTCATCATCAAGGGCGTGTGGCTGACCATCCTGCTGTCGATTCTGGCGATTGCCCTGTCGATTGTGCTGGCCGTGGCCGGGGCGCTCGGCCGTCTGTCCAAGTCGCCGCCCGCCTATGCCCTGGCGACGTTCTACGTCTCGCTCATTCGCGGCACGCCGCTGCTGCTACAACTGTTCTTCATCTTCCTGGCCCTGCCCCAACTGGGCATCGTGCTGGGTGGCATGACCGCCGGGGTGCTGGCCCTGGGCATCAACTACGGCGCGTATAATACCGAGATCGTGCGCGCCGGCATCCAGTCCGTCGGCGTGGGCCAGCGCGAGGCGGCTCTGGCCATCGGCATGACCAACGGCCAGATCATGCGCCGCGTGGTGCTGCCCCAGGCCCTCAAGCTGACCATCCCGCCGCTGGGCAACCAGTTCATCGCCATGCTCAAGGATACCTCGCTGGTGGCGACGACCGGCTTCGTCTGGGAATTGCTGTGGCGGGCGCAGAAAGTCGGCCGGGCCAACTTCCGCAGCCTGGAAGCGCTGCTCATCGCCGCCGTGTTCTACTGGATCATCACCATCATCTTCTCGGCCGTGCAAGACCGTCTGGAGGCCCGCCTGGCGCGGGGGGAGCGAACGCTATCGTGACCACTTTTGCCGCGCCCATCGTCCAGGTGCGGGGCCTGGACAAATATTTCGACGACCTCCACGTCCTGCGCGACATCGATCTGGACGTGGCGGCCAAAGAGGTGGTGTGCATCATCGGCCGCAGCGGGTCGGGCAAGAGCACGCTGTTGCGCTGCCTCAATTTTCTGGAGCAGCCCGACTTCGGTGTGGTGGAGATCGACGGCGTGCGCGTCACCTGCGGCGGCCACAGCCGCGAGTGGCGCCATCAGGTGCACGATCTGCGGCTGAAGACGGGCATGGTCTTCCAATCGTTCAACCTGTGGGGCCACATGACGGCCCTGGAGAACGTCATCGAGGGGCCGATCACGGTCAAGAAGATGGCCCGCGCCGAGGCCACAGAGTTGGGGATGCACAATCTGACCAAGGTGGGGCTGGCCGACAAGGCCGGGCAATACCCGTCGCGTCTGTCGGGCGGTCAGCAGCAGCGCGTCGCCATCGCGCGGGCCATGACCATGCAGCCCAAGGTGATGCTCTTCGACGAGCCGACTTCGGCCCTCGACCCCGAACTGGTGGGCGAGGTGCTGGCGGTGATGCAAAAGCTGGTCGAAGAGGGGATGACGATGATGACCGTCACCCACGAGATGAGCTTCGCCCGGCGCTTTGCCGACCGCATCCTGTTTATGGACAACGGCCGCTTCGTGGAGATCGGCCCGCCGGAAGAGCTATTCGACAACCCCCAGGACGAGCGCACCCGCCAGTTCCTGAGCCATCTCCACATCCACCAACCGCGCGAACATCTGCACTAAGAAGTAGTGGATAGTGGGTAGTGGACAGTGGGCAGTATCTTTACTGACCACTGCCCACTGCCCACTATCGACTGTTTACGGTTCGTTGACGACGATCGTCGTGCCGTTGCTGTCGCCGTCGGGGTCAGTGTTGGCCGCGGCGTTATAGGTGGCCCCGGACTTGGTGACGCCGGTCACGTTGAAGCGCACGCTATTGACGTTATTGCGCAGGCCGCCTTTAACGACCGAACACATACCGGAGGCATTGGTCGTGCACGAGGGGTTGCCGCTGGCTCCGTTGCGCCAGTTGCCTTTGACGACGGCCCCACTGACCGGCGCGTTACTTTGGTTGACGACCTTGATGGTCACCGTCGCCTGCCAACGGCGGCCGTTGTTGGTGAGGACGCTGACACCGTCGAGGTCACCGACATGCATCACGGTCGCGGTCGGGGTGTTGGTCGGCGTGGGCGTGATGGTGGGTGTGGGCGTGATGGTGGGTGTGGGCGTGATGGTCGGCGTCAGGGTCGGCGTGGGCGACGGCCCGGGGCCGGTAGTGCAATCGGCGTAGCTGAACGAGCCGATCCACGTGCCCCACCGGCCGCCGGTGCTGCCGGTGATCTTGCTATATTCGCCCAGATACCAGAAGGTCACACCGTCGGGGGCGATGGTCATCTCGGTGTAGTCGCCCCAGCGGCGCGGCACGGTGTCGAAGGCGGTGTAGGCGATTTCGCCGGCCTTCAGTTGCGCCTCGGCTTGCAGCGTGCCCGCCGCGTCGCCGGCCTTGCGCCCGGTATAGAAGATCGACGGCCACATGCTGGTGGACGACTTGGTGTAACCCACGGCCATGTCGTCGCAATGGTTCACGGCCAGGTCGCCGAAGAAGCGGTGCTGGCCGTTGCTGCCATAGACGCCCGCGTCGACGATGGTGGCCGTGGCCGGATTGATCTTCGCCCAGCGGATGCAGTTGACCGTGCCGCTGCCGGGGTTACAGGCGATGGTGCTGATGCTCCAGGCGTAGCCGTTGCGGTATTCAAAATCCTGCGGCCGGTAGTCGTTGGCCTGAATGGCGCTGCCGCCGCTCTGGGGCACATTGACCGGCATCCCGGCGGCCACACCGGTGTAGGTGGTCAGGTTCAGGGTGCTGCCGACCTTCGTCGGCGACGTGCCGGTGAACGGGTTGGCCCACTGCCAGACGGAGTAGTTCGCGCCGTTGAAGTTGGTCTCGGTGAAGAAGTAGTGCGGGCCGCTGCTGGGCCACGTGCCCTGGGCAAAGCCGTGGAGGTTCAACGGTTGCGGCGTGTCCTCGCTCGTCGGCAGCCCCTTATTGGCGCTGGCCGCCGGTTGGCCGTTGTACATCGACCACTTGTTGAAGGCCCACACGCGGCTTTCCTTGAAGCTGGTCGCGCCGAAGATGTTGGCCCCCATGTAGATGGCGTCGCGGCCGACACCGGCGTGGGGATAGTCGAAGAAGTCGTTGCCGCTGGCCGTCGGGAAGGCGTAGATATTCCAACTGCCCGTCGGGTTGTTGGTCTGCGACACGGCCACGCAGTAGTAGAAGCCGGCGGCGTCGATGCCCAGGATGTAGCGGTCGGCTTCCTCGTCATACAGCGCGTTGGGGTCGAAGACGCCGGTGCAATTGGCATTGGACGCGAAGAAGCTGGAGAACGTCGTGGGGCCGACGACGCTGGTGCCGGCCTTGTTGTAGATCTCGAAGGCCACGTTGACCACGGCGATGACGTGGTTAGAGCCAACGGCCAATTCGGGATCGGGCGGCACGTTGCCGCCGCCACCACAACATTCGGTGTAGTCGATGCTGTCGAAGCTGGCCCCGGCGGCCGGCGCGTTGGGGGCCACCCCCTCGGCGGGCGCGGCCGACGAGATGTTGCTCGACGGCGGCAAATTCATGGCGGCGTGGCGCAGAGCGGCCATCTCCGCCGGCGGCAGAATGTTCTCATCCTCCAGCAAATCGATCTCGCCCCGCTGCCAGCGGTCATACTGGTTGTTGGGGTCCAGCACACCGGCCGGGATGGTACTCAGATCGACCGTCACCGGCTGGGCGATAGCCAGTTCCGGCACCGGTTGGTTGTTGGCCCCGGCGGCCACGCGCGCGCCCGGCGCGGCCAGTTGCACCGCCTGGACGCGGGCGGCGCCCTCCAGGGCCTGTCTCTTATACACATCTGGTTGGGGACGGATTGAAGACGGAACATTCGCCGGGTTTGGGGCGTCCTAACCAT
>OEOE01000132.1_pt1 | contig 11470 bp, 8 predicted proteins | sample 1539681 | NCBI WGS metagenome assembly OEOE01 (sample SAMEA3611561, study PRJEB22512) | activated sludge metagenome | biome: Urban; feature: Wastewater Treatment Plant; material: Activated Sludge | place: Slovenia | collected 2012-09-24
GGAGCTTCACATGGCAACAACCAAAACCACTAAAACAACCGCTGCAGCTAAAGAATCCGCAGTCCCAAAGAAGGCGGATGCACCTAAAGCCGCTGTCGAAAAAAAACCAGCCCCGAAAAAAACAAGCACAAAAAAAACCGTCACTGCCAACAGCCCGTTTGAGCGCTACAAGATGATTGAAGTTGCTGCATACTACATCGCCGAAAAAGATGGCTTCCAGGGCTGTACCGCTGATTACTGGGTCGCTGCTGAGAAAGAGATCAACAAAAAGATAGCAAAGAAATAATAAAAAAGGCGCATTAAGCGCCTTTTTTATTGGTTGTAAGCAAATTGCTTATTTCATGACCCTGTTTCTATACTCGCCTGTGCGTGTATCAATTTCTATTTTGTCGCCTTGGTTGCAGAACAAAGGTACAGCGACTTCGAAGCCGGTTGCCAATTTGGCTGGCTTCATCACTTTACCGGAAGTATCGCCTTTCACAGCTGGCTCGGTATAAACCACTTCACGCACCACAGTGGTTGGCAACTCGATGGAAATCGCCTTGCCGTTGTAGAACTTCACTTCACATGGCATCGCGTCTTCCAGGAAAGGCAACGCATCAGCCATGTACTCGGCATCCACATCATACTGGTTGTATTCTGCATCCATGAACACGTAAGTCGGGTCTGCGAAATAAGAGTAGGTTACGTCTTTCTTCTCCAACACAATTACGTCAAACTTGTCTTGCGCGCCGTAAACGTTCTCGCTTGGCGCTTCAGTCAACAAGTTTTTCATTTTCATTTTAACCACAGCCGAGTTACGGCCGGATTTGTTATATTCGGTTTTCACGATCACCATTGGATCATTGCCGATCATCACTACGTTACCAACGCGGAGTTCTTGTGCAATTTTCATAATTAAATTCTTTACAAATTGGGGGAGGTAAAATCAAACCGCGCATTATACGCGAGTTTGTTCTAAATTTTCAATAAAAATCACCAAGTTAGATGCCAAATCCTTTTGCTTGGACAAGCTGGCAGATTGCTGTGCCGTATAGGCTTGTATCGCAGGCAAAAATGGCAAATACCCCCGCAAAGCCTCACGCAAACCCTGCCCTGAGAGCCAGCATTCATGCGCCTTCCAGAGCACCTGTTTTTGCGAAAAATTCGCATAGAACAATTCCAGGAACGCATTCAGCTTGCCCAGATGCGCACCTTCCTCCTGCCGGTAGGGCTGCCAGATAAAGGGCTTGCCGGCCCAGATGGCACGTACCCAACTATCTTCGCCACGCACAAAATTCAAATCGCAATGCGCTAGCAGCGCATCATAATCGTCCTGGCTTAAGAAAGGCAGCGTCACGACAGTCAAGCTACCTTGTGTGTAGCTGGTGCCAATGTCAATCTTTTCAATCCCCAGATACGCCTGCACTGCTGGAAACAGAGCAAGCGCGGAAACATAGACCACACATTGTTGCGATGCCCGCGACAGCAGCTGCAACAACTCGCCAATCGGTGCTTGCGGGTAGCAGAATAAAGAAGTTTTTAGCGCCTCGCGCGTGTCATTAGGCAAATCGATGCTCTGCAGGGCAGGCGGGATGCGGCTTCCAGGCCGGTCGTTCGATAATGACTTTTCGCAGAGCAAACCGCCGGTATTTTCGGTAAAGCCGGGATAGACAAAATAGCGCCGGTGTCGCGTCGTTCCAAAATCGGAACACCTGCCGTGAAAGCCCTCCACCCACGGCTCAGCGGAAAGATACTCCAGGTTCACCCAGGCCGTTTCAGCCGGCATGTGCGTCAAATAAGCTGCAGGCAACTCGCAGCCGAACGCCTCGATCACCGCATCGGGAAAGCGCTCAAACACGGCTTGCTCACGCCATCGCACGATCTCGATTTCTCTGATGGTTTGGCTTGTTAGGCTCACATCAAGATTCGGGATAATTTTGCCAGCAACTTGCAAGTCATCAATAAACAGACGAATTTGCAAGCCATGCTCCGCCTGTAACTGCTTGGCCAAACGCCAGCAAACGCCAATGTCGCCGAAGTTATCGACGACCTTGCAGAAAATATCCCATCTTTTCATCTAGATTAAGTGAACACCGAACTTTGCCAAGACTTGCGCATAAACATAAAAGATCACCAGTGTAATCACCACACAAGCCAATAAGGTTGGCCAAAAGCCAAGTCTAGCAAGCAGATAGGGGAACAGCAGAAACATCGGCAGTGTGGGCAGCACGTACCAAAAGGTGTACCAGGCATGGTTGGCGATCTTTTCGGCAGGCTGTTTTTCGACATACAACCAAATCAGCGTCAATACGGTCACTATCGGTAATGCGGCAATCAGCCCGCCCAGTTTGTCACTGGCCTTGGCAGCTTCAGAAACTGCCACCACCACCGCCGCGGTTATCAGGTACTTGATAATAACGAAGTTCATAGCCTCTCCTAGTGACCGGCATGCTCATGGCCGGGTTTTCTCACCTGCAATTCTACTTGAGCCGGTGTCTCTTTGGCAGTTTCAGATGCGCGCGCAACTTCCGGCAATTTTCCCGTCCATTCATAGGCGGATGTCCCTTTGGGCTGCTGATAATCGCCCGGATCACCATAAAAATCCTTGGGCAAATTCTTGCGCACTTTCAGCGTGGTAAACATGCCGCCCATGGCCAACGCGCCAAACGGCCCTTTGCCGGTCATCATCGGCAAAGTGTTCTCCGGAAGTGGCATGGGCATCATCTCGGCCATATCCAACATTTCCGCCATACCGGTCTCGCCCATCTGCATATAATCCGGCACCAGCTTGGAGAACGCTTTGGAAACTCCTTCCTGACTTACCCCAATCATGTTCGGCACCTGATGTCCCATGGCGTTCATGGTGTGATGGGATTTATGGCAATGGAAGGCCCAATCCCCCAACTCGTTGGCAACCAGTTCAATCGCTCGCATCTGCCCTACCCCGATATCGGTCGTCACCTCCGGCCAACGCGCTGTCTTTGGCACCCAGCCGCCATCCGTACCTGCTATCTCGAATTCGTGTCCGTGCAGATGAATCGGATGGTTGGTCATGGTCAGGTTACCCACGCGAATCCGTACTTTTTCGCCCTGCTTCGCCACAAACGGCGCAATGCCAGGGAACACGCGACTATTGAACGTCCATAGATTGAACTCCAGCATGGTGTTGGTGCGCGGCATATAGCTACCGGGGTCAATATCGTACGCGCCCAGCAAAAACACATAATCACGGTCCACCTGCATGGTTTTCGGGCTTCTCGGATGCGTCACCCAGCTGCCCATCATGCCCATCGCCAGCTGCGTCATCTCGTCCGCATGCGGGTGATACATGAAGGTGCCGGCGCGTTTCGTCTCGAATTCATATACGTAAGTCTTGCCCGGCTCTATCGGCGGCTGGGTCAACCCGGCCACACCATCCATGCCATTAGGCAAACGCTGGCCATGCCAATGTATCGTGGTGATCTCCGGTAAGCGATTGGTCACAAAAATACGCACGCGGTCGCCTTCCACCACCTCAATCGTCGGCCCCGGGCTTTGGCCGTTGTAGCCCCAAAGATTTGCCACCATGCCCGGCGCGATCTCGCGCTTGACCGGCTCCGCCACTAAATGGAACTCTTTCACGCCATTGTTCATGCGCCACGGCAGGCTCCAGCCGTTCAAGGTCGTCACCGGATGATATGGCCTGCCGGTTTCCGGATACAGCAGTTTTTGTGTTGCCGCGTTATCCATAGTGACCAGTTCAGGCAAACCAGCCAGCGCCGCCTTGTTGACGGCGCTCATGGCAATGGCCGCGCCGGATAATTGTAAAAATGCTCTACGGGAAACCATGTTAATTCCTTTCCTGATCTAGCGGCTTGCCTATCAATGATTGCTCCATCTGCGTCTCTGCAATCCAGAAGTCACGCAACGCGTCGATGTAGCTCACGACAGCCAGCACCTGCGTGCGCGCATCCGCAATCAGCTCGAACGGGCTCATCAGCATGCCATTAAATCGCAGCACATGCTCCCGTTGTATTCGGCTACGCAATGGTAGAATCTCGTCACGATACTGCTGTGCAACGTCATAACTCCTACGATAAAAATCATAGCTGGTGCGCACCTCCGAGGCCGCCACTACTGCAGCGGCGGCAGCTTGATGCATCACTTGCATGTATTCAGCCTCGGCACGTTTTACCCGCGCCGTGCCCCAATCAAAAATCGGCAGCTCAAAGCGAATCTCGAAGCCTTTCTTAGTCGGTTCGCTACGTCGTCCATCCAGTATCCGCGCTGGCCCTAGATCCAGCACGTTGATGAAGCGCGTGGTTTTGGTTAGCCCCAGCGATTGTGCCAATGCCTCGGTATTTGATTTCATTTGCTGTAAATCCAGCCGCTTGGAAAAATCCTCGGTATTAACTTGTTTCAGACCATCCTGATTCTCAGGCAGGTCTGGCAACCGCTCGGGCAATTGCAGCTTGGTTGCATCCGTTAGCCCAAGAAGGCGCACCAATGCTTCTTCTGTAGCCAGACGATGATGCTGTTCCTTGCGCAACTCGATCGCCGTATCGGCATAAAAAGCGCGTTCCCGTGCGGCATCCAGCGCACTCCAGTTGCCTATAGCCTGCATGCGCCTGGCCAGCTCGGCTGTCGCTGCAGAAACATCTTTTACTTGCTGCAGATACTGCAGGCGCTGCCTGGCGGCCAGCGCGGCGTAATAAGCGCGCCGCGTCTCGTTGGCAAGGGTGAGCACGCGCTGCGTCACCTCCTGCCTAGTTGCGGCGAAATGCCTTTTTTCCATCTCACTAGCTTTCGGCATCGTCAACAAAGACATAATGTTCAATGTGAGAATCTGCTCAATACTGTAATCGCTATTGTGCTTGGCATAGAGCATGGAGAAACCGGGATTGGGCAGCCGTCCCGCCTGTACCACGTTGGCCTCGGCAATCTGCAAATCGTAGAAATCCGCCTGCAGTCTGGCATTATTCAACAGTGCGATCTGCACCGCGTCATCCGCGCTCAAGGGCGCTGCCAGCAGCTTTTGCACCTGCTCGGCATTCTGCGTTTTTTGTGCATCGGTAGTCGCCCAAACCGGTTTTTGTTGGATATATTGCTGCGTGGTGTTTTGCACTTCGCCAAAACCGGCGTCGTTGCTGAATGTAGCGCAACCGGCCAATAAAATGACCATCATCCAGCACGTTTTTTTAATAAAAGCAGTTAAAGGCTGCCCGACCATATGAACCTCCAATCCGACTAAAATTCCCAAATTACGGACGCAATTCGGCTGTTAACGCTAGGCGGATATGGGTGGTTCGACTTCGGCAGAAAGATAGATAGGGAGATACAGCGCGAGTGCGCTGGAAGAAATTTCCTGAGTAAAATCAGTCAAGTAGAATTTTGGCGCGGTATCAAAACTGGCAGAAGCCGTTGCAATGGTACATGCCAGACAATGCGCGCAATGATGATGGTGCGTACTTGAATGAACATCTGCTTTGGTCGCTGATTCATGACAATCCACAGGCTTGGAAGCCGCATCCAGACTGGCTTGCAGGCCGACGGTTTCCTGCGCCTCATGTAATGCCATGCGTGAATTCATCGCCCATGCAGATTGCATGAACAATGGCAGCCAAAACATCAGAAAAATCGTCAATATGCGTTTCATGTCAATCTTTAAGATAGCAAACAAACCAAAAGGTTGCAAACACTCTAGACATGAAATAGGTACTGCAAGTCAGTGTAGCCTTGATGTAGCGGTGTGGAATCAAGAATGACAAGCCGCAATATCCTCGATTACATTTCATTTAATCTAGACTACGCTTGCTAGATTAATGTCGAAAGATGTTGTCCAAGCGTTTGGGTGTTAACGAATGCTATGCCATGCATAGCACTCAGTCCCTTGGCCTGCTCTATGTCGATATCGGCAACACAAAGAATGAAATATCTCTGATCTATTCCTAAGCGTTTTCGAAGTGCTACGTATTTATCAATATCCTGTCGAAAATCCCCAGCCTTACATTCAATATATAGCGGCTGAGTTTTGTTGATGAGAAAAAATACGTCCAGTTCTCTTTTTTCACCGGTTAAAAACGAAAGTGTCATATTTCGGGCACAAGAAAATTCAATATTACGTTCTTGGCATATCCTTAGGCCAATCATCAGCGCATACCATTCGAGCCAGTCTCCAGCAAAAAAACGTCTTACACTGGGAGCGTTTTGCAGAACAATGCGGATATTTTTCTCTTTCTTATTGATGATGCAACGAGCGATTAGAGAATGATTGTAAAGACGCTGAATAAAGGTTTCGAGCGCTTTAGCGTCTTGTTTAGATTTCTTATCCAGATAAATCAGGTTACTGTTAAATTCCTTTAATTGGGCATAGCGAATTCGCTCGCAAACTTCACCAAATAGCGCGTAGTCCGAGCCGATAGCAATAGCTGCCTCGTCAAAAAAGCCTGATGTGTCTACGGCATTAATGTTTAGTGAGGCTGTGATGTTTTTCCTCTTGAACCACTCAATGATTGGAGCATGCTGCGCCTCCGAACTCAGCAAGTCAGAATTGTGAATGTCGAAGTGTTTTCCGGGCTTGCCTGACTCGACCGATGCTGATGCTGAAGTGGGTGTGCGAAGTTCATTCAGTTCTTTTCGTAGCGCGATATACATCTCTGATAGCTTGCTAACGAAAAAGAGGGTGTCGTAAATTAATGTTGGTGTCCCACATTTAATACAACTATGGCGAGTTTCGATTAGCTCTCGTTCATGCTCTGTGATGGTTCCACATTTATTACATCGGGATATGGCCATGGCGATTAGATTAATACTAAAAAAATAATTCTATCATCAATAACAAAAGGCATTGCGATGCTTGAATTAAGTGTATTATGCATTGCCAATATGTCCTATAAAGCATCATGCACAAAGCTTGCAGGCATCAATATTTGATCTCACTTACTTCATACTCCGCCTCACCCGCAGGCGTCACCACCCTCACAGTGTCGCCTAGATTTTTCCCCAGCAGCGCCTTGGCCATGGGTGAGACCCACGAGATATAGCCTTTGGTGGGGTCAAGCTCATCCTGCCCGACGATGCGGATGGTTTTTTCACTGTCGTCGTCAAGGTTATAGAGCGTGACCCACGCGCCGAAATACACCTTTTCGGTATTGGTCTGCGTATTGCTGTAAACGACTTCTGCGCTATCCATGCGCTTGGTGAGGTGACGGATGCGCGAGTCTATCTGCCGCAACCGGCGCTTGCCGTAGATGTAATCGCCGTTCTCGCTGCGGTCGCCGTTGCTGGCTGCCCAACTGATCACTTTCACCAGCTCAGGCCGCTCTGTCTTGATGCTGTCTCTTATACACATCTAGATGTGTATAAGAGACAGGCATATAGCTACCGGGGTCAATATCGTACGCGCCCAGCAAAAACACATAATCACGGTCCACCTGCATGGTTTTCGGGCTTCTCGGATGCGTCACCCAGCTGCCCATCATGCCCATCGCCAGCTGCGTCATCTCGTCCGCATGCGGGTGATACATGAAGGTGCCGGCGCGTTTCGTCTCGAATTCATATACGTAAGTCTTGCCCGGCTCTATCGGCGGCTGGGTCAACCCGGCCACACCATCCATGCCATTAGGCAAACGCTGGCCATGCCAATGTATCGTGGTGATCTCCGGTAAGCGATTGGTCACAAAAATACGCACGCGGTCGCCTTCCACCACCTCAATCGTCGGCCCCGGGCTTTGGCCGTTGTAGCCCCAAAGATTTGCCACCATGCCCGGCGCGATCTCGCGCTTGACCGGCTCCGCCACTAAATGGAACTCTTTCACGCCATTGTTCATGCGCCACGGCAGGCTCCAGCCGTTCAAGGTCGTCACCGGATGATATGGCCTGCCGGTTTCCGGATACAGCAGTTTTTGTGTTGCCGCGTTATCCATAGTGACCAGTTCAGGCAAACCAGCCAGCGCCGCCTTGTTGACGGCGCTCATGGCAATGGCCGCGCCGGATAATTGTAAAAATGCTCTACGGGAAACCATGTTAATTCCTTTCCTGATCTAGCGGCTTGCCTATCAATGATTGCTCCATCTGCGTCTCTGCAATCCAGAAGTCACGCAACGCGTCGATGTAGCTCACGACAGCCAGCACCTGCGTGCGCGCATCCGCAATCAGCTCGAACGGGCTCATCAGCATGCCATTAAATCGCAGCACATGCTCCCGTTGTATTCGGCTACGCAATGGTAGAATCTCGTCACGATACTGCTGTGCAACGTCATAACTCCTACGATAAAAATCATAGCTGGTGCGCACCTCCGAGGCCGCCACTACTGCAGCGGCGGCAGCTTGATGCATCACTTGCATGTATTCAGCCTCGGCACGTTTTACCCGCGCCGTGCCCCAATCAAAAATCGGCAGCTCAAAGCGAATCTCGAAGCCTTTCTTAGTCGGTTCGCTACGTCGTCCATCCAGTATCCGCGCTGGCCCTAGATCCAGCACGTTGATGAAGCGCGTGGTTTTGGTTAGCCCCAGCGATTGTGCCAATGCCTCGGTATTTGATTTCATTTGCTGTAAATCCAGCCGCTTGGAAAAATCCTCGGTATTAACTTGTTTCAGACCATCCTGATTCTCAGGCAGGTCTGGCAACCGCTCGGGCAATTGCAGCTTGGTTGCATCCGTTAGCCCAAGAAGGCGCACCAATGCTTCTTCTGTAGCCAGACGATGATGCTGTTCCTTGCGCAACTCGATCGCCGTATCGGCATAAAAAGCGCGTTCCCGTGCGGCATCCAGCGCACTCCAGTTGCCTATAGCCTGCATGCGCCTGGCCAGCTCGGCTGTCGCTGCAGAAACATCTTTTACTTGCTGCAGATACTGCAGGCGCTGCCTGGCGGCCAGCGCGGCGTAATAAGCGCGCCGCGTCTCGTTGGCAAGGGTGAGCACGCGCTGCGTCACCTCCTGCCTAGTTGCGGCGAAATGCCTTTTTTCCATCTCACTAGCTTTCGGCATCGTCAACAAAGACATAATGTTCAATGTGAGAATCTGCTCAATACTGTAATCGCTATTGTGCTTGGCATAGAGCATGGAGAAACCGGGATTGGGCAGCCGTCCCGCCTGTACCACGTTGGCCTCGGCAATCTGCAAATCGTAGAAATCCGCCTGCAGTCTGGCATTATTCAACAGTGCGATCTGCACCGCGTCATCCGCGCTCAAGGGCGCTGCCAGCAGCTTTTGCACCTGCTCGGCATTCTGCGTTTTTTGTGCATCGGTAGTCGCCCAAACCGGTTTTTGTTGGATATATTGCTGCGTGGTGTTTTGCACTTCGCCAAAACCGGCGTCGTTGCTGAATGTAGCGCAACCGGCCAATAAAATGACCATCATCCAGCACGTTTTTTTAATAAAAGCAGTTAAAGGCTGCCCGACCATATGAACCTCCAATCCGACTAAAATTCCCAAATTACGGACGCAATTCGGCTGTTAACGCTAGGCGGATATGGGTGGTTCGACTTCGGCAGAAAGATAGATAGGGAGATACAGCGCGAGTGCGCTGGAAGAAATTTCCTGAGTAAAATCAGTCAAGTAGAATTTTGGCGCGGTATCAAAACTGGCAGAAGCCGTTGCAATGGTACATGCCAGACAATGCGCGCAATGATGATGGTGCGTACTTGAATGAACATCTGCTTTGGTCGCTGATTCATGACAATCCACAGGCTTGGAAGCCGCATCCAGACTGGCTTGCAGGCCGACGGTTTCCTGCGCCTCATGTAATGCCATGCGTGAATTCATCGCCCATGCAGATTGCATGAACAATGGCAGCCAAAACATCAGAAAAATCGTCAATATGCGTTTCATGTCAATCTTTAAGATAGCAAACAAACCAAAAGGTTGCAAACACTCTAGACATGAAATAGGTACTGCAAGTCAGTGTAGCCTTGATGTAGCGGTGTGGAATCAAGAATGACAAGCCGCAATATCCTCGATTACATTTCATTTAATCTAGACTACGCTTGCTAGATTAATGTCGAAAGATGTTGTCCAAGCGTTTGGGTGTTAACGAATGCTATGCCATGCATAGCACTCAGTCCCTTGGCCTGCTCTATGTCGATATCGGCAACACAAAGAATGAAATATCTCTGATCTATTCCTAAGCGTTTTCGAAGTGCTACGTATTTATCAATATCCTGTCGAAAATCCCCAGCCTTACATTCAATATATAGCGGCTGAGTTTTGTTGATGAGAAAAAATACGTCCAGTTCTCTTTTTTCACCGGTTAAAAACGAAAGTGTCATATTTCGGGCACAAGAAAATTCAATATTACGTTCTTGGCATATCCTTAGGCCAATCATCAGCGCATACCATTCGAGCCAGTCTCCAGCAAAAAAACGTCTTACACTGGGAGCGTTTTGCAGAACAATGCGGATATTTTTCTCTTTCTTATTGATGATGCAACGAGCGATTAGAGAATGATTGTAAAGACGCTGAATAAAGGTTTCGAGCGCTTTAGCGTCTTGTTTAGATTTCTTATCCAGATAAATCAGGTTACTGTTAAATTCCTTTAATTGGGCATAGCGAATTCGCTCGCAAACTTCACCAAATAGCGCGTAGTCCGAGCCGATAGCAATAGCTGCCTCGTCAAAAAAGCCTGATGTGTCTACGGCATTAATGTTTAGTGAGGCTGTGATGTTTTTCCTCTTGAACCACTCAATGATTGGAGCATGCTGCGCCTCCGAACTCAGCAAGTCAGAATTGTGAATGTCGAAGTGTTTTCCGGGCTTGCCTGACTCGACCGATGCTGATGCTGAAGTGGGTGTGCGAAGTTCATTCAGTTCTTTTCGTAGCGCGATATACATCTCTGATAGCTTGCTAACGAAAAAGAGGGTGTCGTAAATTAATGTTGGTGTCCCACATTTAATACAACTATGGCGAGTTTCGATTAGCTCTCGTTCATGCTCTGTGATGGTTCCACATTTATTACATCGGGATATGGCCATGGCGATTAGATTAATACTAAAAAAATAATTCTATCATCAATAACAAAAGGCATTGCGATGCTTGAATTAAGTGTATTATGCATTGCCAATATGTCCTATAAAGCATCATGCACAAAGCTTGCAGGCATCAATATTTGATCTCACTTACTTCATACTCCGCCTCACCCGCAGGCGTCACCACCCTCACAGTGTCGCCTAGATTTTTCCCCAGCAGCGCCTTGGCCATGGGTGAGACCCACGAGATATAGCCTTTGGTGGGGTCAAGCTCATCCTGCCCGACGATGCGGATGGTTTTTTCACTGTCGTCGTCAAGGTTATAGAGCGTGACCCACGCGCCGAAATACACCTTTTCGGTATTGGTCTGCGTATTGCTGTAAACGACTTCTGCGCTATCCATGCGCTTGGTGAGGTGACGGATGCGCGAGTCTATCTGCCGCAACCGGCGCTTGCCGTAGATGTAATCGCCGTTCTCGCTGCGGTCGCCGTTGCTGGCTGCCCAACTGATCACTTTCACCAGCTCAGGCCGCTCTGTCTTGATG
>OEOE01000133.1_pt1 | contig 11443 bp, 9 predicted proteins | sample 1539681 | NCBI WGS metagenome assembly OEOE01 (sample SAMEA3611561, study PRJEB22512) | activated sludge metagenome | biome: Urban; feature: Wastewater Treatment Plant; material: Activated Sludge | place: Slovenia | collected 2012-09-24
TGATCGCGCGCCGGGCCGGGCTGGTGGACGCGGACGACGTGGTTGGTATAGAGGCTGTCTCTTATACACATCTAGATGTGTATAAGAGACAGGCCCTGGCCCGCGAAGGGGCGGCGCTGCTGGCCGCCGTGCCCCGTGGGGCGCGCCTCATCCTCATGTCGCCCGACGGCCGCCACATGAGCAGCCCCGAATTGGCGACCTTTCTACAGGGGCAACTGGAAACCTACGGCCATCTGGCATTCCTCATCGGCGGGCCATCCGGCTTCGACCCGGCCACGGCCGCCGCCGCCCACGACCGCCTGGCTCTGTCGCGCCTGACCCTGCCCCACGAACTGGCCCGCGTTGTCCTGCTGGAGCAACTTTACCGGGCGTTTACCATTCTCCACGGGGAGCCGTATCACAAGTAGCCGGTAGGTCAGTATTCGCTATCGCAATCGCAATCGCTTTCGCTATCGTTCTTCACTGGTCAGTGAGTCAATACAAGCCGCGGGCACTCAACATTGACCTACTGACCTACTGGATACGCCCGCCGATGACCACGACGTACTCGCCGCGTGGCTCGGTTTCGGCCAATTGGGCAATGAGTTCGGAGAGGGAGCCACGGCGCACCGATTCAAACAGTTTGGTCAATTCGTTCGCCACGGCCGCCGGCCGGTCGCCGTAGACGGCCAGCGCGTCGGCCAGGAACTCCCGCAGCCGGTGGGGAGATTCATAGAAGATCAGCGTGTGCGGGGATTCCTTATCGATTTCGAGGAACGTCCGCCGCTTGCCGCTCTTGCGCGGCGGGAAACCGCGAAAGGTGAAGCTATGGGACGGCAGGCCGGACAACACCAGGGCCATGATCAGCGCCGACGGGCCGGGGATCATCGTCACCGGCAATTCCTGGGCGATGGCCCGCCGCACCAGTGTGAAGCCGGGGTCGGCCACGCCCGGCGTGCCGGCATTGGACACCACGGCCACCGATTGCCCGCCTTGCAGCAGGGCGACGATCCGGCCGCCGGCCTGTTCCTCGTTGTGCTCGTGGAAGGCGATTTGCGGCTTCTTGATGTCGAAATGCTTCAGCAACAGGCCGGTCTTGCGCGTGTCCTCGCTGGCGACGTAATCGACGGCGCGCAATACGTCCAGCGCCCGGAGCGTCACGTCGCCGAGGTTGCCAATGGGCGTCGCCACCAGATAGAGCATCGGCCCCCTCCGCGCGGCCCTAGCCCGCGTCCACCCACTCGATGGCCGCGCCCAACTGGCGCATCGTCTCGACAAAGCCGGGGAAGCTGTCGGCCATGCAGGCGGCGTCATGAACCAGCGTCGTGCCCTCGGCCGCCAGCCCGGCCACGGCCAGGGCCATGCCCAGCCGGTGGTCGTCGTGGCTATCGACCCCCGCGCCGCGCAGCTGTTGCGGCCCGTGGACGGTGAAGCCGTCGGCGTGCTCGTCCATCTGCCCGCCCAGGCGGCGCAATTCACCGGCCAGCACGGCGATGCGATCCACTTCCTTCACCCGCAGTTCGGCCGCGTCGCGCACCGTGCCCGCCCCGGCGGCCTGGGTGGCGGCCACGGCCCAAATCGGGAACTCATCGATGGCCCGCACCACGGTCGGCCCGCCGACGTCGGTGGGGTGGAGTTCGTTGAATTCGACCGACAGATCGGCGATCAACTCGCCGCCGGTCACCTGCTGGTTGGCGATGGTCACGTTGGCGCCCATGGCCCGCAGGATTTCCAGCAGCCCGGTGCGCGTGGCATTGACGCCCACCTGGCGAATGGTGATCCGTGAATGGGGCACGATGGTGGCCGCCACCAACGGGAAGGCGGCCGAGGAGAAGTCGCCGGGCACGGTCATGTCCAGCGGCAGCAAGCGCCGGCCGCCCAATGGCGCTTCGCCCAATGTCACCCAGCCGTCCTGGGTATTGATAATCGTGCCCATGGCGACGAGCAACCGCTCGGTATGATCGCGCGCCGGGCCGGGCTGGTGGACGCGGACGACGTGGTTGGTATAGAGGCCGGCCAAGAGTATGGCGCTTTTCACCTGGGCGCTGGGCACGGGCATGGTGTACTCGATGCCGTGCAGCGCGGCCGGGCGCAATGAGAGGGGCGCAAACCCGCCTTCCGACTTGATGTCCGCGCCCATCAGGCGCAGCGGTTCCGTCACGCGGCCCATCGGCCGCTTGCGCAACTGCTCGCTGCCGTCCAGCACCGACGGAAAGGATTGCCCGGCCATCACCCCGGCCAGCAAGCGGATCGCCGTGCCCGCATTGCGGCAGTCGAGCGGGGCATTGGGCCGCCGCAAGCCGCGCAGCCCACGCCCTTCGATGCGCAGCTCCCACGAGTGGGCCGACCGTTTTTGGATCTCGACCGGCACACCCAGCGCGCGCACGACTTCCAGCGTCGCCAGTGTATCCCCGGCCGGCAGCCAATTGCGGATGATGCTCTTGCCCTCGGCCAACGCGGCCAGCAAGACCGCCCGGTGGCTGATCGATTTGTCGCCCGGCACGGTGATCACACCGCTAAGCGGCGTCGCCTGATGCGTGACGATGATTTTACGCGGATCGGCCATCGCGGTTAGATCGCTTTCCGGTGGGCTTGCACCAATTGCGGTGCGTTTTCGGTTTGCCCCGCCGGCCCCTTGATGCGCACGCGCTGGTGGCGATGGCGCTGCTGGACGCCCTCGGCGGCGTGATGCGGGTCGAGGCGCGTCACCGGCGGCCGCCCGGCCAGCTTGGCCTGCTCCAGGGCGTGGTGGATGTAGAGGACGTTGTGCCGGCGCAGGGCCTCATTGTCCGTCGCCCCATCGCCCGCCGCGGCCGTCAGTGTGTTGTGTAAATCAGCGATTTCTTCCGGCGGGATGTAGGCCGGCAGGGAGAAGAATTCGTATTGGTCTTGCACGCGCACCGGACGGCCGAGGATGATCGAACCCAGGGGCGCGTTGCCGTGGCCGCCCGGCTCGAAGACGTCGATCATCTCGCCGGACAGGAACTCCTTCAGGCGCAACGTCTGGCGCTCGTAGCCGGTCAACTCGTAGCCGCCCAACGGCGCGCCGTCGGCCCACTGGGCCAGTAGTTCGCGCTGCTGGAGCGAAAGATTCTCGCCCTGCTCCTTCCGGTAAATATCCACGACGCGCTCGCCGGCCGAGGGCAAGGTGTAGTCGAAAGCGAACCAATCCAGGAAGCGCTCGGCCTCGCCCGGACTCATCAAGGGCAGCGTCTCGGCGCTGTAATACTCGTTCCAATAGCGCGCCGCCGCCGGCCCGGCCTCGTCCTCGAAGCGTGCGTCGTCGGCAAATTCGAAGATCGCCAGGCGCAGGTCGCGGGCCGCGTCGGCCCAGGCCCGCCCTTCGCGGTCAGCGGCCAGATCGGCGACCATGTGACACTGCTTATACTTTTTACCGCTCCCACAATAACACGGCTCATTGCGGCCCGGTCTGTCCATATACATTGCTCCGCTATCGAGATGGCCCCCGCTACCAGGGGAAACATTCATAGCCGCTGATTGTATCAGAATTATCGCGCGCGGGAATGTTCCCCAATGGCGTTCGCGGGCGCGGCGGTCTACCCGGCGGCGTGGCGGCCGGCAATGGCCGCGCGAAACTGGGCGATGACGTCATCGAGGTTGGCCCCGGGGCCGAAGACGGCCGTCACGCCCATCTCGCGCAGGCGGGCCACGTCTTCGTCGGGCACGATGCCGCCCAGGAAGACGGGCACGTCGAGCATGTCGTTTTCGGCCATCAGCTCCATGATGCGGGCCATCAATGGCAGGTGCGCCCCAGACAGGATGCTCAGGCCAATGGCGTCCACGTCCTCTTGTAGCGCCGCCTCGACGACCATCTCCGGCGTCTGGCGCAGGCCGGTGTAGATCACTTCCATGCCCGCGTCGCGCAGGGCGCGGGCCGTCACTTTGGCTCCCCGGTCGTGGCCGTCCAGGCCGGGCTTGCCGATCAGGACACGTGGTCGTCGTTCGCTCATGGTTTATTCTCCTCTCGCCTCACCACACCAGCGGCGGATAGCTGGGGGCGAAGTTGTGTTTCAGCAGCAGCGCCGACCCGGCTGCGTCGGCCGCCGGGCCAATCGCCGGGTCGCGGAACAGCCAGGCGATCTCCTCGACGCACAATCGCCCCTTGGCCGTCAGGCGCAGTCGGTCGGCTTCAACCGTGATCAACTCCAGCGCCGCCAGACGTTCCATCGTCGGGGCAAACGCGGCCAGCGGAGTCGTATTATAGGCGGTTCGGAAGAGGCTACCATCAATATAGGGATCATTCTTGAGGGCGAACATCACGTCGCGGCGCAAGGCGGTGGCGTCGTCCAGCCGGTGACCGCGCCACAGGGGGGAGACGCCCCCGGCCACGCGCCGCCCATACTCGGCCAGGTCGAAGACGTTGCACACCTGCGCGCCGCTGTAGTAGCCATAGGCCCCCGGCCCCACCGGCAACGTCGCCGCGGCCGAGGGCAAGCGCGCCGGCCGAAAAGTCGCCGGATCGCCCACGTCACGCGCCCAGAAATCGTTGGGCAGTTCGTGGTAGCCGGCCTCTTGCAGCGCCAGTTGGGCCATCAGGTGTTGGGTCTGGCTATGGCGATGATCGGGCAGGGCCACCCGGCCGCGCCGCACGCGCTCATATAGCCCCGTGCCCCGGTCGACGAACAGAAAGTAGGTGGAGATTGAATCTGGCGCGGCGGCAAGGGCATCGTTGAGCGTCACTTCCCAATCGTCCAGCGATAGTTCCGGCAAGCCGTACATCAGGTCGAGATTGACCAGAAAGCCCTCGGCCCGCAGCAAGGCCAGCGCCGCGCCCAGGAAGCCGGTCGTGTGGCGGCGGTTGCTGTCGCGCAGCACGGCCTCGTCCGACGCCTGATAGCCGACACTGACCCGACCGATGCCGTGGCGCTTCAGGATGGTCAGGAAGCGGACGGCGTTGGCCTCGTCGGCGAAGAATTCGGGGTGCAATTCCAGCGTGCCCACCGCCGCCGGGTTCAGATAGCGCCGCTCGGCCAGATGGCCCAGAAAGTTCTCCAGCGCGGCGGGCGGGATGAGGCTGGGCGTGCCGCCGCCGATGTAGAGGTAGGTAATGTCCAGCGTCGTATGGCGGGCGTGGCAGTCGAACTCGGCCCGCGCCTGCTCCAGATAGCGCCCCACGGCCGCCCGCCGCCCCAGTCCCACGGCCACCAGATAGTAGCTGCAAAAATCGCACACGCCGGAGCAGAACGGCACGTGGACGTAGGCGCTGTTGACCGTGGCCGGATAGGGCGGCGCGTCGTCCGGGCCAAGCGGCCGCAGTTCGGGCAGCGCCGGGTAGACGCTGAGATAGTAGTAGTCGAGGCTGTTGCGTTGCAGTGCCCGCGGCAGTTCGTCGAGCCGGTAGGCGTCATACAGGCGGGCCGCCTCGGCCACCAGGGGGGAATCAACCATGGCGGGATTGTGACCGCAATCACGATGCGGGGCAACCGGGAAGAGATGGAACGCGGATGACACGGATTTAACGGATTTGCGCGGATCGGATCAATTTCTTATCCGCGAAAATCCGCCCCATCCGTGTCATCCGTGTTCTATATCTTCGCCAATCTCCTTTATCCTCGCTATAGTTGGCCCCCACTGGATTTCACATCGATTGAGGAGAAAAGGATTATGTCTCGGGGCATCAAAGCGCTGCTAATTATTTTGGGAGTCGTGGGCGTTCTGGCCCTCATCATCACCGGGGTTTGGCTGTGGTTCACCCGCCAGGCCCACCCCAAGACCGAGGGCGAGATACGCCTGGCCGGGCTGCTGGAGCCGGTGGAGATCGTGCGCGACGTGAACGGCGTGGCCCACATCTACGCCAACAATACCGAGGACTTGTTCTTCGCCGAGGGCTACACCCACGCCCAGGAGCGCTTCTGGCAGATGGAGTTCCAGCGACGCACGGCCGCCGGCCGCCTGTCGGAGCTCTTCGGCGAGACGACGCTGGAGACCGATCGCTACCTGCGCCACTTCGGCTTCCGCCAATCGAGCGAAGGGGCCTATGCCCTGCTCGACGCCGAGACGAAAAAGGCCATCGACGCCTATGCCCGTGGCGTCAACGCCTACATCGCCGACCGCCGCCCGGCGCAACTGGGGCTGGAGTTCGCCATCCTCGGCCTGCAGGGGACGGAGTGGGAGATCGAACCGTGGACGCCCATCGACTCGTTGAGCTGGGGCTACATGATGATTTTCGACCAGGGCGGCAGTCCGAGCGAAGATATGTCGATCGCCAACATGATCGGAGCGCTGGGCAGCGAACGGTTCAATGACCTGTTTCCCGCCTTCCGCGACAACCGGCCGACGATCATCGAGTCGTCCGAACTGGGCTACCTGGGCCAAAGCGACACCACGCCGCTGAGCCGTCTGAACGACGCCGAACTGAGCTACCTGCTTGACCTCAGTCGGGCCGTGGCCGCCGGCGCGGGCGACCTGCCGCCGCTGCTGGCCCAGACCATGACGCCCTACGGCGCGGGTTCCAACAGCTATGCCATCTCCGGCGAGCGCACGGCCACCGGCGGAGCCATCCTGGCCAACGACCCCCACATGGGCGTGATGATGCCCGCGCTGTGGTATCAGGTGGGCATGCACTGCCGCACCAAGAGCGACGCCTGCCCCTATGAATTTCGTGGCTACTCGCTGCCCGGCGTGCCCGGCATCCTCATCGGCCACAACGACCGCATCGCCTGGGGCCTGACCAACGCCGCTTTCGACGCCGAGGATGTGTTCATCGAGCGCATCAACCCCGACAATCCCAACCAGTATGAAGTCAACGGCGAATGGGTGGACATGGAGATTCGCCGCGAGGAGATCGCCGTCCAGGGCTGGGACAAGCCGGACGTCATCTTCGTGCGCCAGACGCGCAACGGCGTGGTGGCTTCCGATTCGCTGGTCAATGCCTCGCGCTTCGGGGCCGACGACGAGGGCACGCAACCCTACGCCCTCACCTATGCCTGGACGGGGCTGGAGCCGGTGCAGACCGTCCGCGCCGTGCAACTGATCATCCGCTCGCAGAACTGGGACGACTTCCTGGCCGCGGCCGAATTCTTCGAGGCGGGCAAGCAGAACCTGCTCTACGCCGACGTGGACGGCAACATCGGCTACGTCATGCCCGGCAAAGTGCCCGTGCGCGCCGGCGGTGACGGCACGATCCCCGTTCCCGGCTGGAACGACGAGTTCATCTGGACCGGCTTCATCCCCTATGAGGACGCCCCGCGCGTCTTCAATCCGGCCCAGGGCTTCATCGTCACCGCCAACAACCCCCAGGTGCGGGCCGAGGATTACCCCCACTTCCTGGGCCTCAGTCAGGATCGCGGCCAGCGGGCGCAGCGGATCACCGAGCTGATCCTGGCCGATACGGACCTGATCAATCTGCAAGACGTGCAGGCCATCCAGACCGACAATGGCAGTATCTCGGCCCTGGAAGTGATCCCCTACCTGCGCCAGTTGACCATCGACGACCCGGCCGTGGCCGCCGCCCGCGACCGGCTGGTGGGCTGGAGCGGCCAGATGCACCGCGACAGCGCCGAGGCCGCCCTCTACAACATCTTCTGGGTGCGGCTCATCAACAACACCTATAACGACGAACTGCTGCCCGACTACTACCCCGACGGCAAGGACAACACGGCCGATTCGATGTACCACATCCTGCAAGACCCGCAAATAGGGTGGTGGGACGACGTGCGCACGGCCGACATCACCGAGACCCGCGACGACATCCTGCTCCGTAGCCTGACCGAAGCCCATGCCGAGGGCATCACCACGCTGGGCGAGGACATGGACGCCTGGAAGTGGGGCGACCTGCACACGATCACCTTCCGCAACGCCACGCTGGGCAGTTCGGGCATCGGCTTCATCGAGAACATCTTCAACCGCGGCCCCCTGCCCACCAGCGGCAGCGAATCCGTGCCGCAGAAGACGTGCTGGAACGCCAACAACGGCTTCGCGGTGACGTGCATCCCGGCGATGCGGCAGATCATCGACCTGGGCAATCTGGACAATTCGCTGATGATCCACAGCGTGGGCCAGAGCGGCCACCCGATGCACCCACACTACGACGACCTGATCGAAACGTGGCGCAATCTGCAATACAACCCGTCCAACTGGTCGCGCGAGGCGGCCGAGGGCGGCGAGCACGAATTGCTGGTGCTGGAACCGTCTGGGGGATAAGAGGAAGAATGGCTACGGATTTGCACGGATGAAACGGATTTTCTGTTCTTTATCCGTTTCATCCGTCCTCATCCGTAGCCATTCTCCCTCTTCCGGCCGCCAACAGACCAACGCCCAACCCGGCCAGCCCGCCCACGCCGGCCCAGAGGGGCAGTTGCCGCCACAGCCAGGCTACTTCCTGAGCCGTATATTCGGGGCCGTGGGCGTGAAGGCCGGTCTTGAGGGCCATCAGAAAAAGCATCAGCAGCCCCAACCCGCCGCCCAGAGCCGCCCCCAAACCGGCCGCCGCTGCTATCCCGCGTCCGGCCGTCACTCTCTGCCCGCCCCAGCGCTTTATGATGATGTAAATACCGCCCACGGCCAATAACCCGGCCGCCAATAGGCCGTCCTGCGTCAGGCTGCCTTCCAGCGCCATCCAGACAACGGCATAGAGGCCAACCGCGCCTATCGCGAGTTTGAGATAGGGGATGGAGTGGGGGATCTTCATGGTGACTGGGAGGACGCCGGATCATGTAGGGCGGGATGGTATCCCGCCCGCTTCAAACCTCAACAAAAGAGGGCGGGATACCATCCCACCCTACAAGTTACGGCGCCGGCGTGGCCGTCGGCAACAGGTAATACCCCTTGGGGATCTCCTGCTGGTAAGGGGCGACGGCTGGGGGCGTGTCGGGCGTAAAGATGACCTCGGTGAAGCCCAGGCCCGACAGGAAGTTCCGCATATAGGTCTGCGCGTTGTTATTGGCGCGGGTCAGGATATCGCTGCTCTGGGCCGCCTCGCGAATCGACGCCTCGGCCGCCTGGCGCACCTGGGTCTCCAGTTCCGGGTCGGCCTGGGTCAGCAGCCCCGTGTCGCGGTCGGCCACAAAGGAGCGGTCGTTGTCCAGCACGGGGATGTCGGCGAAGATCTCGGCCGGCGGCAGATGAACCATCACCGTGTCGGGGTCAACGACGACCATGTCGGCCGCCACCATGCGGCTGAAATCCACCCCGGCATACACCTTGCCGTAGGCGATGAAGACCATCGACTCGCCCAGCAGCATGCCCAGCAGGCCATCCTGCTCGGCATCGGCGGTGACAACCTTCTCCATCTCGTAGGAAGCCGTCTCCAGCCGCGACAGGTCGTTGATCTGCTTGACCACCGTGGCCGGGTTGGGCAGGATGACCGGCGTGGCCGGCACCAGCAACGAGCGCACCCGGTCGCCGAGCGGCTCGACCACGCCCGCCGTGCCTTCGCTGACGGTATTCACCAGCCGGGCCACGGACAGCCCCATGATGACCAGGGCCACCAGGAACACCGCCAACAGCCCCAGCAAAACGGCGCGCGCCCGCGAGCGCGGCGGGGTCTCGGTCTCAACCAACTCTTCTTTCGACATAATCGCTAAACCTCAATAAAACGTTCGGATAAATAGAATAATGAACTATACCACTATACACAATCTGACTGTGCCGGGCCTTAATCCTTTACGTCGCTTATATCAAGAGCGGCTTAAACCGGCCCTTACGGCTCACCCACTCCTTATTTGCCGCCACGCGCCGATGGGGGACAATTGCGCCCATGTTTGTGGCAACGTGCGTCATCACGCTGGAACTGGAGGGCGTGCGCTCATTAAAGGAAAAGCGCAGCATCGTCAAATCCGTCATCACGCGCTTGCAGCGCGAGTTCAATCTATCGGTGGCCGAAGTCGACCGGCAGGATGCCTGGGGCACGGCCGTCATCGGTCTGGCCGCCGTGGGCAACGACAAGGCCCACCTGCACCGCCTGCTGGAAAAGTCCGTGGCCTGGGTCGAGAGCCAGCGGCCCGACGCCCCCATCGCCGATTACAGCATCGAATTCCTCTAGCCCATGATCGTCCGTCTGCTCATCCTCTGGCTCCTGGGATTCGCCGCCGCGCCCGCCGCGCAGGACAACCCGCTGCGCCTCAGCGCGCGGGCCGGATATGATGGTCTATACGAAGACGTATTGGCCGTGCCGGTCGTCGTCTCGGCCGCCAACGACGGCCCGCCGGTCGAGGGCGAGTTGCAAGTCGTGGCCGCAACCGGCGGCGATGAACTCATCTTCAGCGCGCCCCTCTCCCTGCCCACCGGGGCCGACAAGCGCGTGCCCCTCATCGTCTACCTGCCCGCCTTCACCGACGAGGTCACCGTCCGGCTGGTCGTGGGCGGCGAAACGGCGGCGACGACGAGCAGCAACCAACTGCGCAACGTCGGCGAGGACACGCTCCTCTACGGCGTCATCACCCCCGACATGGGCGGCCTGGCCTTTCTGGAGACCATTCCCGGCGGGCGCGCCGACGCGGCCGTGGCCTTCCTGACGCCGGACGATCTGCCGGAAGTATCGAGCGCCTGGAACGCGCTCGACGTGCTCGTCCTCGACGACACCGATACCAGCCGTCTCACCGCCGGGCAGCGAAGCGCCCTGCGGGCCTGGGTCGAGAGCGGCGGCCAATTGGTCGTCACTGGTGGGCCGGGCGGGCCGACCACGGCCGCCGGAGTGGCCGACCTGCTGCCGGTCACCGTTGACGGTGTGACGACCCTGCCCGACTTGCCCGCCCTCAGCGACCACGCCGGGCTGTCCTTCGATGACCCCGGCCCCTTCGTTGTCACCACCAGTCGCCCCACCGCCGAGGGCGAGACGGTCATCGGTCAGGATGGGCTGCCGCTGCTGGCCCGGCGCTCGCTCGGCCGCGGCCGGGTCATCTTCCTGGCCCTCGACCCCAAGCTGGCCCCCTTGGCCGGCTGGGCCGGTGGCGCGGCCCTCTGGGGCGAACTGGCCGCCGGCGTGCTGCCCCTGCCGCCGTGGGCGGCCAGCATTCAGAACAGCTACTCGGCCATGCAATCCGTCGCCTACATCCCCGGCCTGCGCCTGCCATCGACGGGGCAACTGCTCTTCTTCCTGCTCCTCTACGCGCTCATCATCGGGCCGATCAATTACCTGATCCTGCGCCGGTTCAAGCGGCGCGAGTTGGCCTGGGTCACCATCCCCATCCTGATATTGGTCTTCAGCGCGGCCACCTTCCTGACCGGCTTCAGCACGCGCGGCAAAGCCGTCACCCTGAACGGGATGACCGTCGCCTTCGGCTCGGTGCGGGCCGAACGGCTGCGCGCCCAGACGGTGCTGGGCCTCTATTCGCCGCGCCGCGCCGAACATGACGTGGGGCTGCCCTATGACAGCAGCGCCTTCCCGTTCCAGGAAGGTTTTGGCGCGCTATTGGGCAGTGGCAATCTGGCGGCCATCGAACGGGCGGCCAATGTGACCCTGCGCGGCGTGCGCACCGACACCGGCCAGATGGCGGCCTTCATC
>OEOE01000135.1_pt1 | contig 11388 bp, 7 predicted proteins | sample 1539681 | NCBI WGS metagenome assembly OEOE01 (sample SAMEA3611561, study PRJEB22512) | activated sludge metagenome | biome: Urban; feature: Wastewater Treatment Plant; material: Activated Sludge | place: Slovenia | collected 2012-09-24
GCATAGTTGCTCGTCAGTGATCACCCGTTCGTCAACCAGGTCGGCTTTATTGGCCAATACAATCAGCGTCCCGTCCGGATTGGCCTGATTGATCAATTGGGCATAGCCGCGCAGAGCGTCCAGCGTGTCGGCCCGCGTTAAATCGCAAACCAGCAGCGCGCCGGCCAGTCCGACCAGGTTGCGCGACCGGCCAAAATCCCGCCCCCCGGCCAGGTCCCAGATGAGCAGGTTGACCGTGTAGCCGCGAACCTCCACCACCTTGCGGGTGACCACGGTGCCGACCGTCGTGAGGTATTTTTCATCAAAGCGCCCTTCCACGTATTGGCGGATCAGGCTGGTTTTGCCGACGGCAAACTCACCCAATAAGCAAACCTTTTTTTGGTACAGGCCGGGGCTGGGCGACATGGCGGCTAGGTTGCTCCTTCCACGAAAACGCGCAGACAGATAGCCGGTGTGGCGGCCACAACCTGGAACGGGCCGAGTGCGGCGGGCAACAACGTGAAGCCAACGGCCGATAGCGCGACGCCATTCACTTCAATCCGGCCGGTGATGGCCCCCCAAATTTCCAGCGTGTCGCCGTTGAGATCGCCCCGATAGACTGCCCCTGCGTCAAGCGCCACCCGTTCGGTGGTGAAGTAGCGATTGCGGCATAGACGCCATCGCCTGACCCCATCGGCCTCGCTGACGAGCGTCGGGGGCTGCAACTGCGGTTCATCGGCGGCGTTGAAGTCGATGACCGCCAGGGCCTGGGCCACGTGGAGCGGCCGGGCTTGCCCGTTCGCGGTGCGGCCCCAGTCGTAAACGCGATAGGTGGTGTTCGAGTTCTGTTGAATCTCGGCGATCAGGACGCCGCCCATAATGGCGTGGACTGTCCCGCTGGGCACACAGACGTAATCGCCGGCGGCCACGGGGATCGTGTGCAAATGGTCGGTCACTGTGCCGTCGGCGATGGCTTGCTGAAAGGCCGCCCGATCCGTTCCGGCGCGCAAGCCGACGATTAATTGAGCGTCCGGCTCGGCGTGGAGGACAACCCACATCTCGGTCTTGCCCAGTTCGTTGCCCTCGTGGGCCAGGGCGTAGGCGTCATCGGGGTGAACCTGGACCGACAGCTTGTCGTGGGCGTCGAGCAGCTTGATGAGCAGGGGGAACTTGTGGCGCTCCTCGGCCCAGGCGTTGTTCCGGCCGATCAAATCCAGGCCCAAGCGGCCGTGGACGGCGCGCAACGACAACCCGGCAAGGGGGCCGTTGACCACGATGGAATCACCGTCTTCATGGGCGGCGATCTCCCAACTCTCGGCTATCCGGCCCGGCGGTAGCGCGCGCCCCAGCCGCCGTTCCAGGTTTCGCCCGCCCCACACGTAATCCTTCAGCACCGGCTGCATGAGGAGCGGATAGAGGGGGGAATCCGGCTGGTTACTCATCCGTAACGCGCTTGAAAAAGACCGCGCCCAGCGGCGGCAGTGTGACCTCGATCGATTGAGCCTGGCTGTGGTAGGGCTTGTCGGTGGTGGTCTGAGGCTGGTTGACGACGTTACTGCCGCCGAATTCGGCCGCGTCCGTATTGAATAGCTCGCGATAGACCCCCGCCTTGGGCACGCCGATGCGATAGTTATGGCGCACGACCGGCGTGAAGTTCAGGAACACCAGCACCGTTTCGCCCGTGGTCGGCGCAATCCGCGCATAACCCAATATGCTACGTTCGTAGTCGTGGAGATCAACCCATTGAAATCCTTCCCACGAATACTCTTCTTCATGCAAGGCTGCTTCCGTCCGGTATAGCCCATTGAGACGGCGCAGGCAGTCCTGCAATTGGCGATGCTTCGGGTCCTGATCGAGGAGATGCCAGTCCAGGCTGCGCTCCTCACTCCACTCGCGCCATTGACCGAACTCGCTGCCCATGAACAATAGCTTCTTGCCCGGATGGCTCCATTGGTAGGCAAAGAGCAGGCGCAAGTTGGCGAACTTCTGCCACACGTCGCCCGGCATCTTATCGAGCATACTTTTTTTCAGATGGACAACTTCGTCGTGGGAGAAGGGCAGGAGGAACTTTTCGCTGAAGGCATAGAGCAGTGAAAAGGTGAGCGTGCCGTGATGGAAGGAGCGAAAGATGGTCTCGTTCTCAAAATATTGCAGCGTGTCGTGCATCCAGCCCATATTCCATTTATAGTCGAAACCCAATCCTCCCTCGGTCGTGGAACGCGTGATGCCGGGGAAGGAGGTTGACTCCTCGGCGATGGTGATCGCCGTGGGGAATAGACGATGGAGCTCGTGATTGAAGCGCTGGATGAAGGCAATGGCGTCGAGGTTCTCGCGGCCGCCGTAGCGATTGGCGACCCATTCGCCTGGCTTGCGCGAGAAATCGAGGTAGAGCATGGAGGCCACCGCATCGACGCGCAGGCCGTCAATATGGTACTTATCGAGCCAGAAGACGGCATTGCTGATCAGGAATTGGGTCACTTCGTTGCGGCCGTAATTGAAGACGTAGGTTCCCCAATCCGGCTGCGTACCCTGACGCGGGTCAGCGTGTTCGTATAGATGTGTTCCATCGAAAAATCCCAGGCCATGCTCGTCGGTGGGGAAGTGGGCCGGCACCCAATCGACGATGACCCCCAGCTCGGCCTGATGACAGGCATCGATGAAGGCCATGAAATCTTCCGGCGTGCCATAGCGGCGACTGGGCGCGAAAAAGCCGGTCACCTGATAACCCCACGAGCCGTCGAAGGGATGCTCCGACACCGGCAATAACTCAATGTGGGTGAAGCCCATCTCCTTGACGTAGGGAATCAGGTCGGTGATAAGGTCGCGATAGGTCAGCCATTGCCAGCCGTCCCGGCGCCGCCAGGAACCCAGGTGCAGTTCATAGATGCTGATGGGCTTCTTCACGTCGTGGCGCTCGGCGCGGCCGTTCAGCCAGGCCTCGTCCTGCCATTCGTGTTTATTGATATTCCAGACGACCGAGGCGTTATTCGGCCGCAGCTCGGCGGCAAAGCCCACCGGGTCGGCCTTGGTGACGGTATAGTTTTGGTAGTGGGTCTTGATCTCGTATTTATAAATTTCGCCTTCGTCCAGCGCCGGAATGAACAACTCCCAGATGCCGTTGGCCGGGTGGAAGCGCATGGGGTGGCGGCGGCCATCCCAATTGTTGAAATTGCCCACCACACTGGCGCGCCGTGCGTTTGGGGCCCACACGGCAAACAAGACGCCCTTGACCCCATTCAACTCAATAATGTGGGCGCCCAGGCGATCGTAGATGTGGAGATGCGTGCCTTCAGCCATCAGATGGGAGTCGAAGTCGGTAAAGGTGGGCGGAAAAGCGTAGGGGTCATCGATTAGCCCAGTGGTGGCGTTATGATAGGCTATATCCAGTTGATAGGACTCTATTTTCTTGCGCCCGGGAATGACTGCCTCGAATAAGCCGGCCGGATGAATCTGGGTCATCGGGATGGCTTTCTTCTTGGAAGTGATGACGGTAACGTGGGCCGCGTCCGGCTGCATGGTACGAATGACCAGATCCGTACCCATCAGGTGCGGCCCCAGAACATCAAATGGAGCGCCGATGTAGCCCCCAATAATCGCGTCCAACGCGCCCGGATCTAGCGACGTGGTTTCCATTTCTTCCCTCATTATCAGGCTGAGAATCGTTGAATTCTCTCGATTGATTCCTCCGCAAGCGGACAGGCGCGATGATAGTTCTCCTGAATCGCCGCGATGCGTTTGGTAACCGAGGTGGATAGGGCGATTCTACTCCCTATCCCGTCAATTGCCTATTAATGGCTTGTCAGTTCTCCGCTTCCCATTCAACCGGATCGTAGGCGGGCAGTTCGCAGCGCATGGCCCGTGTCTGCCGGTTGCCCAGCGCGTATTCGGCCTGCATCAAGGTATGAATCTGCGACGTGCCTTCATAGATGACGGCGCTCTTGCTATTGCGCAGGTGGCGCTCGACGTTGTATTCGTCGGAGTAGCCGTAGGCCCCATGGATTTGCACGGCATCGTCGGCGGCCCGTTTGGCGGCCTCGGTGCAAAACCACTTAGCCATGCTCGTCTCGCGCGTGTTGCGCACGCCGCGATTCTTCAGCCAGCCCGCCTTCCAGACGAGTAACTGCCCGGCGTCGATGCTCTGCTGCATATTAGCCAGCATCTGCTGGACGAGTTGGTACTCCACGATGGGCCGGCCGAATGTCTGGCGCTGCCGGCCATAGGCGATTGACTCGTCCAGACAGGCCTTGACGATGCCGACCGCGCCGGCGGCCACGCCATACCGGGCGTTGTCCAGGGCGCTCATGGCGATCTTGAAGCCCTCGCCCTCTTCGCCCAGGCGGTGGCTATCCGGCACGCGCACGTCGGCCATGTTGACCCAGCCGGTGTTGCTGGCCCGCACGCCCATCTTGCCCTCAATCGTGCCCGTGGTCAGACCCGGCCAGCCGCGCTCCAGGATGAAGGCGGTGATGCCGTTCGCGCCCTTGTCCGGGTCCGTCTTGGCGAAGACCAGGAAACGGTCGGCCACATCGGCCAGGGTGATCCACATCTTCTCACCGTTGAGGATGTAATCGCCGCCATCCCGGCGCGCCCGGCTGTTCATGGCGGCCACGTCCGAACCCGCGCCAGGCTCGGTCAGACCAAAGCAGGCTATATTTTCGCCGCTGGATAGGGGCGGCAGGAAGGCGCTTTTCTGCTCGGCCGTGCCCCATTGGAAGATGGGCAACGCGTGGAGACCCAGGTGGACGGCGATGGTTTCGCGCACCGATGAGTCGGCATACTCCAGCCCCTCGGACAGGATGGCTAACGACAGATAATCCAGCCCCGCGCCGCCGTAGCGCACCGGCAGGCAGATGCCCAGGAAGCCCAGCGCGGCCATCTGCGGCAGCAATTCGTGGGGGTACGTGTGGGCGCGGTCGTGTTCCTTGATCAGCGGCATAACAGTCTTGCGCGCAAAGTCGTAGACCGTCCGCTCGACCATCTTGTGGCTTTCACTCAATTCAAAGTCCATATTCACCTCGTGGGTCTATGTTACCGAACTCCGGCGCTCAAGTCGATTAATGCTGACTGTTCTTCTGGGGTTTACTAAAGTCAGATAACGCGGAGATCGCGGAGAATTCTGCGCTTAGTTATCTCTGCGTGCTCCGCGTCTTCCCTTCGCGTGCTCCGCGTTCCTCTTCCCATCGTTGGACTAGTGGATAACTTGACGTAATGTTTAATTTGTAATAATGTATGTTAATTTAAGTATGAAAGTTACGCCTCATCACACCTGGGCACAATACACCCTGCCCCGGAAGGAGTTGACGATGGCCCGCCATGAAGCCAATCTATTGCCCATCTCGGAACGGCCGCTGCCGGAGGGGCCGATGTGGATCGATGAAGAGGCTTTCCTGCGCGAGGCCGGCGCGCAAAGCCTCAAGACCGAGACCACCTATCGCAGCGGCTTGCGGCTGTTCGCCGATTGGCTGCAACATTATCGCAAGGCCGGCTACTCGCGCAAGGACGCCTGGCCGTTGGCCCCCGGCCAACTGACCACCGACGTCGTGCTGGAGTATCGCGGCTGGCTGCTGGCGAACCGGGCCAAATCGACGGTGACGACCTACATGGCCGCTATCGTCGGCTATCTGAACTTCCTGGACGGCTATGACCGGCTGCCGGACACGATGCAACTGGGCAAGCTGCAACGGCAGATGGCGCGCCGCCAGATCGAACGCAATCAGGCCGAAAACGTGATCGATCTCGACCTGGCCCGGCAGGACGTGCCGCGCATCGTCGAATACTACGACACCCTGCCCCTGCCCGGTGACAACGACCGCTATAATCGCCGGCTGACGGTGCTGCGCGATCGGGCCATCGTGCGGATGCTCTATTCGACGGCGGCGCGCATCTCGGAGGTGGTATCGCTGAACCGGGCCAACGTCGGCCACGGCCGCGCCGCCTACGCCACGATTGTCGGCAAGGGCAACAAGGGGCGCACCCTGCACATTCGGGCCTACGCCCGCGAGGCGGTGGTGGCCTATCTGGCCGAGCGCGGCGACACCAACCAGGCCCTGTTTGTCTCCCACAGTCGCAACTCGGGCGATGCGCGTCTGAGCATCACCTCGGTGCACAACGTCGTCAAGCGGGCCGTCAACGCCCTGCATCTACACGAGAGCCTATCGGCCCACGACTTTCGCCATTATCGCGCCACCCAACTGTTGCGGGCGGGTATGCCGCTGGAAGTGGTGCAGGAATTTCTGGGCCACGCCGACGTTACGACCACGCGCAATATCTATGCCCCTGTTCTGGGTGTCCAGGTGGTCACGGAGTGGCTGGATAATCTCGATGTCACTCCGCGCGATGCGCTCAACGATCCCAATAGCGGCTACGCGGTGGACGAGCGGGTGCAGAATATTCTGGATACACTGTAATCCCCCTGCCCCGTGCGCAGAAGGGTGCAGTGTCGAATAATTCTTCTACACGAAATTTTTACTAATTTTCAGGGATAAATGGGATAGATTATCCGTTGCCCCGCCCCAACCAGGCGGTAACTTCGGCGATGCGCCCTGTGGTCGTCGCCAGTTGGCTGTTCGGGCTGTGGTCATAGCTCAGCAGCAGCGCCGTTGCCCCGGCAATCGCCATATCGGCAATTGTTGCCGGCCAGTGGTGCGATACGAGTTCTAACGTACTATGCGAAATAATCGCCCTCGCCCCTGCCCCGCGCAAGGCCACCAATTGCGTCATCAGTCGGTCGATAGACCAGCCGGCGGCCAGATCGAATACCAGCCCATCGACCGCCCCGATATCGCCGTAAGCACTCACGCTGTCGTGATCATGGCCAGGGGCGCGGGCGACCAGGAAAGGTTGCTTGTCGAAGGCCGATGACCGCCGGCAATAATCCTTAAGCTGGTGGAATAGCGCCGGTTGGGCAATGGCATCATCCAGCACAAAGGGGTCTTCCAGATATAAATCCAGACCGCCGACGGCCGATTGCAGACCGGCGCAATGGCCGAGCACCTGGCCCAATTGTCGCCGCGGATCGCCAACTAGCGCCCCCAGCGCGCCATTGAGGCCGAGATAGATAGCCGGCCACCCCCCTTCCCCGTCAGCCTGAGTGGCAATTCGTCCCGCCAGTTCGCGGACAAAGCGCTGCAAATATTCGGCATTGGGGCCGATGGCTTCCGCTACCTGGCCGCCGGTCAGGCGATAGCCGACGGCCGCCGGGCGCAGGGCCAGCATCCGGTCAATGCGCTCAGCTGTGGCGGCGAAATCGCTTATCTCCAGGAAGAGCGGCACTTCAATCGGCGCGTGTTGGGGGGCCGGGAAGCCATACGCTTCGGCCAATGTCTCGGCCGCTGTCTGTTGCCTTGTGGCCGCCACGGCCGCCAATAATGCCTGTTGCCCTGCCCCGATAAATGCCCCGGATTGTTCCAGCGTCGCGGCATCGATCGCCGGTATTGACGCGCAAAGTTCCCTAAAATCGGAGAGTTCCTGCCCCACCAGGGCCGAGGCCATGACATCCAGCACACGGCCGGCGGGCGGCCCATCCGTGGCGGCGGGAAGATGGCAATCGCCCCAATAGACGCGGGCATCATCGACCACGACGCCGATGGAATGAGTCAGTTCAGGCCCGTGGGCCGAGAGCCGGGCCGGGGCAAGCAGTAGCCGGGTTATCTGAGACACGGCGCAGTTTTACCACGGCCGCGCCGCCTGTCGAATCAGACGGAACGGTCGTCGATGACCGGCGGGAACGAAGCCAGCACCTCGATGGGAATGTGGCAGAGGATGCGCTGCCCCCCACCCGCCTCACGCCAGGGCGGGCGCTCGACTTCACAGATCGCGCCGCCATTGGGCAGCAACACGCGGCGCGGACAGCGGGTGTGGAAGCGGCAGCCGGGCGGCGGCGCGACGGCGCTGGGCATGGCCCCGGCCAGACGGACGCGTCGCTGCGGGGCGGCTGGGTCGGGGATAGGCACGGCCGACAGCAAGGCTTCCGTATAGGGATGATAGGGCGGTGCATAGATGGCCTCGGCCGGGCCGATGTCGACGATCTCGCCCAGGTATAGTACCGCCACCTGATCGGCCAGGAAACGCACCACGCTGAGATCGTGGGAGATGAAGAGCATCGCCATGCCGAACTCGCGCTGCACGGCCAGCAGCAGGTTGAGCAGCGCGGCCTGCACCGACACGTCGAGGGCGCTGACCGGTTCGTCACACAGGATGAGGTCGGGGCGGCTGGCCAGAGCGCGGGCGAGGCCGACACGCTGCTTCTCGCCGCCGCTCAACTGGTGGGGCAGGCGATCAAAATACTCCTCGCCCAGCCGGACGGCATCCAACAGCCGGATCACCTCGCCGCGCACGTGCGCCTTGCCCACGAGGCCGAAGCGGATCATCGGCCGCCCGATTTGGGTGCCAACCGTGTAGGCCGGATTCATGGTCGCATCGGGGTTCTGGAAGACCATTTGCATCTCGCGGATCAAATCGGTCGTTCGTCGCGACAACTCGCCGGTGATGTCGAAGCCCATGAATTCGGCCGTGCCGGCGGTGCTGCCTTCCAGACCGATAATCGCTTTCACCAGCGTGCTCTTGCCGCTGCCCGATTCCCCCACGATGCCCAACGTCTGGCCGGCGGCCAGGCGAAATGAGGCGCTTTCGAGAGCCTTGACCGTCTGCTTTTCCCCCAATCCCAGGACGTCCCGCAGCGTGTTGCCCGGTAAGGGGTAATACTTTTGAAGATCAACCAGTTCCAGCAGCGGCGGGTTCTCCGGTTCAAGGTTGCTTAGCGGTTGCACGACCTCGCTATCGACCGGGGGCGTCCAGAGCGACGGATCGATCTCTTCGGCGAAGTGGCAGCGCACCAGCGCGCCGTTGGGTAAGGGGCGTAAGAGCGGATGTTCCGCCTGACACCGCTCGCGGGCATAATCGCAGCGCGGCGCGAAGGCACACCCGGCCGGACGCAGGCCAGGCGGCGGCACACGACCGCGAATGGGGTAGAGAACGTCGTCCGCCTTGTCGGCCCCCAGACGCGGCAGGCAACGGAGCAGGCCCTGCGTGTACGGATGTTGGGGATCAGCGAAGAGCGAGGCGACGGCCGCCTCTTCCACCAGTTCCCCGGCATACATGACCCCCACCCGATCGCAGACGCGGGCGATGACTCCCAGGTTGTGGCTGATGAACAGGATAGCGGTGTCGAAATCGCGCCGCAACTCGTTGATGAGATCGAGGACGGCCGCCTCAATCGTCACGTCGAGGGCGGTCGTCGGCTCATCCATGATCAGCAGCGCCGGATTGTTCAACAGGGCCATGGCGATGACCACCCGCTGCTGCTGGCCGCCGGAAATCTGATGCGGATAGCGGGCCATGATGCCGGCCGGGTCGGGCATGTTGACGCGCTCCAGCATCGCCAGACAGTGGCGCGTGGCCGCCGCATCATCCATGCACCGGTGGACGGTCAGCACCTCGCGCAGCTGATCGCCCAGGCGCAGCGACGGGTTGAGGGATTGCATGGGGTCCTGGTAGACCATGGCGATCCGGTCACCACGCAGGCGGCGCAACTCTTCGCCGCTGCGGCCGACCAACTCTTCGCCCTGAAAGCGGATGCGGCCCTTTTTAACGTAGCCGTTGGCCCCCAGAAAGTTGAGGATGGCCCAGGCCGTCGTCGTCTTGCCGCAGCCGGACTCGCCCACCAGGCCATACGTCTCGCCGCGGCCGATGGCGAAGGAAATATCGCGCACGGCCTCGACCTCACCGCCGCGGGTGCGATAGGCGACGGCCAGGTTGTCCACTTCCAGCACCGGGGAGTTGGGCGAAGAGGTCAGAGGCGCGGCCGGATAGGCGTTGCTGTTCAAGGGTTCGGTCATCGGCTAGTCGGTTCTCTCAGCGTTGATAGCGGGTCAATTCCTCGCGCAGGCCGTCGGCCAGCAAGCTTAGCCCGACCACCAGCGACGCAATCGCCAGCGAGGGCCAGATGACCCCCCACGGCGTCGTATACATGAAGCGGCGCGCTTCGTTGACCATCGATCCCCAATCGGGATCGGGCGGCGGCAAGCCCAGGCCCAGGAAGCCCAGCGTACCGATAGCGAAGATCGCGTACCCCACGCGCAACATGCCATCGACCAGCAAGGGGCCGCGGGCATTGGGCAGTATCTCGCGGAACATGATGTACCAGTGACTTTCGCCACGGGTCTCGGCGGCGCGGATGTAGTCGCGGGTGCTGATGTCGAGCGTCAGGCTGCGGGCCAGCCGGGCCACCCCCGGCGCGCCGGTGATGGTGATCGCCAGGATGACGATCAGATCGCCCCGGCCGAGCGCGGCGATGAACACGAGATAGAGGACGATGCCGGGTAAAGCCACGAAAGCGTCGACCAGTTGCATGATGCCCTGATCCCACCGGCCGCGCCGATAGCCGGCCACCTGGCCCAGCAACGTGCCCAATGTCAGCGAACCGATGACGCCCCAGATGGCGACGCCGATGGGGATGGAGACGGTCTCCTCGCCGAGGGGGATGCGCGTCTTCAGCAAGACGACCTGCGTGCCGACCATGAGCCGCGACAGGGTATCCCGCCCCAGGTTGTCGGTGCCCAGGATGTTGACCCGATTGGGCGGCAGGTTCTGCTCGAAGAGGGAGGCGTTGGGCGGGTAAGGCGTCCAGACAAAGGAGATCAGGCCAACGACGAGCCAGAAGGTGACCATCAGCAGGCCCACCGTCGCCGCGCGCGACTGGCGCACGATGCCGACGGTTTCACGCAGCCTGGCCCGGCGCGATGGCGCGGCCGGGGATGTGGAAGTTGAAGGGGCAGCGGTCATATTTCTTCGGTCGGCTCAACTATAGCGAATCCGTGGGTTCAGCAAGGTATAGAAAAAGTCGCCCAGCAGGCGCGTGCCGACGGCCACCACGACCAGGATCATCGCCGCCGCTTCGATGGCGTTGTAATCACCGAAGACGGCCGCGTCATAGATATACTGCCCCAAGCCGGGGAAGCCGAAAATCACCTCGACCACGACTAGCCCGCCGATCAACCAGTTCACGTGGAGCATGATGATGGTGATGGGCGCGAGCAGGGCGTTGCGCACGGCATGGCGCATGACGACCCGGCGGAACGGCATCCCCTTGATGATGGCCGTGCGAATGTAGGCCATGCCCATGATCTCGACCATGCTGGCGCGGGTCATGCGGGCCACGTAGCCCAGTTCGGCCGCGGTCAGCGTCATCACGGGCAGGACGAGCAAGGCCGGGTTCTCGAAGATAGCGTTGGGCGAGGTGAAGATCGCCACGGCGGGAACCCACTTGAGCCAGATGCCGAAGATCATGATCAGGAAAAGCCCGGTGACGAATTCGGGTGTGGCCGTCAGCGTCAGGCCGGCGACCGAGATCGCCCGGTCGATGGCCTTGCCCTCGTTCACTCCGGCCACGATGCCGAGCAACAAGGCCAG